>RCMY010002673.1_pt1 | contig 16058 bp, 6 predicted proteins | sample 2041341 | NCBI WGS metagenome assembly RCMY01 (sample SAMN09708234, study PRJNA481090) | Marine sediment metagenome, whole genome shotgun sequencing project. | reverse complement strand
CAACTCCTTTTCGCTCTGTAAGGTGACTGTGTCGTTTCAATTTGGCACAGACAGAGCAATAGGAGATTTCTTTATGACTACTTCTAGTCAATTGATTCCAAACTTTATACTTCTAAAATATTTTTCTCATACTCAGCTACTGAGTCTTGTGAGCGCTTTCTGCTATTCCGCTTTTTTAAACAAGCTCTCCAAACAGCGTCATAAACTTTTATCAGGCCCAGCCACTGATAGTCAAAGCTATGTTAAAAATATGGCTTACCTTGGTTTTATTACTGTGCCCAACGACTCTTAAGTTTGACACATCACGATAAAACCCACTAAAAATTTGAATGTACTCACCTCATTTAACGATTATTAAAAGGTAACCTTATGACAGCATATAGCGATAAAACCAACCAAGATGACAGCACTACTCGCAAGCAAGATACGGGCGTTGAAGACTGGATGACAGAGATATGGGACTGGATGGATAACCATAATATGCATTGTAGTCCTGACAGTATTGTTCCTCGTGATCCTGAGGCATTACGTCTGCTCGAAAGACTTGATTTAGGATATGGAAAATCGACGAGTTATACCTATGTTGATGATAAACCAGTATTACAAAGCGAAAGTGAGTCCACTAAGCCATTGCCTGGCGCTATCGGCAATTTAAAGAACCTAAAATACCTTAGATTGATAGGTTTTGAGGAGCTACCAGAAGAGATTGATCAATTAGATAGCTTGGAGACGCTGGTTTATATGAAGTGCGCTTTCACTGAGTTCCCAAAAGTACTGTGTAAATTAAAGAATCTTAAATCCCTTAATGTCTTTTCAAAAAATTTAGAGAGATTTCCTGATGAGCTCGGTAATCTATCAGCGCTTACCAGTTTTGATATGAGAGGAACGCAGGTTCAGGAGTTACCCGACTCTATTGGTAATCTCAGCAAGCTCACAAGTATTCAAATGTGTGCTAATAAATATTTGAAAGCCCTGCCTGAGAGTATCGGAAATTTAACAAACCTTGAAAAACTAGACATACGTGGTTCTGATCTAACCACCCTGCCAATCTCTATATGCAATCTAAGTCAATTAAAAAGCCTTGTACTTTATCAAAATGGCCTACAAAGCCTGCCTGATAGTATTACCAATCTCAAAGCATTGGAACAAGTCGATGTTAAGGGAAACCCTCTCTCGAATATATCCAAAGCTGTCAGTCAGTTTTTGGATGTTGTTGGTGGTAAGACGACTTGGTAAGAAGTAGCGCACATAATATAGAAAACCCTATTAAGAAGTTTTCTATATGCTAGGCCTACTTAAACGGTTACACATGTGAGTACTGCAGTTATGCTTGTTCGATCGCAGTATGTATGTGAGCATTATTTTTGGCAGACAGATAAGTATTAATAATAAGAAAAGCCAAACAGCTTAACGTTGTTTGGCTTTTCTATGTATAACATTTCTTATATTAAATACTGTTCAATTTTACTAGGCTTATAAATGAGCATTACGTATTTTCTTCCAGCGATAGAAATTCTTATTAATACAAACTCTACTCTTCTTCAAACTCTGAATTTTTAAAACCTAAAACATTACAATTTTCTTTAATCGTACGCTGTAAAGATTCATCGAAACCATCCTGAGATTTAGCTTGTATCTCAACTGAAATAGTTACTTCAATACCTAGCTTAGCTGTAAATTGCTGAACAACTTCATCAACAATAGTCGCAAAGTCCATCTTTGCTTTTACTGGATCAAGGTCAATACTTCCATAAAACTGCTTTTTAATGGCAGTCGGTTCTGACAATGCTCCTGCAGATACAGGTAATGTCGATTGTGGTGTAGCATTTGGCACCAAGTCAATATCGGTATTAGTATAGCCGCCGATGTTATCATCTGGCTGATTAGTAGTTTCTAATTCAGGTGCAGGCTTTATTTTTTCTCGATAACTTAGCGCAGTATCTTTTTCAATCAACAATGCCGTATCATCTACATAAGGTAATCCACCGTTACCAAAACAAAAACCTAAATATTGATCTCCGTCCTTACCAGAGGCAAAACCAAAGAAATCTTCATTTTCTAAACCATTAACGATAGCATCTTTATATACTTGTTCATTAAGAAGTCTTGGCAAATATAAGTACTGGCAAATATCGCGGTAGACCTGTAATGCACTTATATCAGACTTAGCATCAGGTGTACCTTTTTTGAAATACAGCTGTTCTAGCAGTTTCTTTAAATGTATAGGTGACCACTCTGTAATGATCCACTCTTCCTCATGTAACCGATTTTCGATTTCCTGAACTAAATTTGAAGAATTAGTTGATACAGAAACAGTTTCCCACACTATATTTTTATCAGTCGCTTTAGGTTGCTCCGGACAAAGCACCCATTTATAAGCTTCACGTGCCATTTGTTTAAGGCTAACTTGGGCCTCATTTGCACTGTTCTCTGCAAGTTTTACTTGAAATAAATCAAGATTTAACTTACCTTCATTAATATCTGAGACAATAGCGCGCCAAGCTAAATATGTACGGGCAGCATCTTTTAAACGACCAACAACATCTTTATCTGCTGCAAAGAAGATTAAACGATTACGTTTCTGGCGAGGTTGGTCTCCACGGTAGGATAAAATATTTTCAGCAGCAGCAATAGCATCACTATCGTCCCTTTTTGTATAGCTTTCATGGGGAGGCAAAACCACCAATCTTGGGCCAATTCCCCATTCATCTGGTACGTCACTTGAGCTCGTAAATACATGAACACCTGCAAAAAAACCTTTCTTGGCAAACATAGCAGTTATATGACTTTTTAATTCACTATTTATAACCAGTTCATCTATATTTTGCTTACGGCTTTCCATTTCCCGTCGTAAATTAGGCTTAGTATCTAACCAGAAACGATCTTGATCTGAGTACAGATAATGCAACCTATCTCGTAAGCGTTTAAGTACATCATCAAATACTCCGATATTCTGTCCAGGCTGAGCAGAACCTAATATAATTCTTTCTAACTGAATACCTTTTATGACTTGATTACGTGAACTTGGTGCACTGCCTAAGAATATAGAGCGCATAGTACGTTTAGCTGCTTGCACACTACCAAAACGAGTATCATCTCCATCTATACGGTATGGTTCTGAACGCTCGCCGTCTACCTCACGTTCAATTACTGGTTCCCATCCTTGTGGCAAATAATGGATACTTTTATGGCGAACTGTACTATCACTTAAGGGAATAGAACCTGGCATAATCATGGCATCCTGATTATTATCATTCCATAAGCGATGAATAATAACTGCCATATACTGAAGTACACCCCTTGTACGTTGAAACTTATCTAATGTAGACCAGTCTTCATACAGACGATCAAAAATCTCTGGATGAATAGGGTAAGAAGAGCACATTCGTTCGTAGTAAAGGTGAGTTATTGTTTCTTCTGGGAAATATCGTGCATTTTCTTGATAGAAACTACTAAAGTTTTGACAGGTACTTTCAATTTGATTTCTTTCACCAGCTGACTCGAATAAACGGCGACGAACAATTTCAAATGCCTCTTCAGCAGCGACAGGCTTCCAAACAGATTCGACACGGCCAAAATGCTTTTCTAAAGCATTTAAGGTGTTTTGACCAAATGTATCGCCAACTTCAGTTTCAGATTCTGGCAGCGATGCTAATAATACAGCATTGGGTACGGTTTTAAATGCCTCTGTTAAGGCTTGTATGAACTTCAAGTTAGCTTCATAGGTGCCAGCATTAAGAGGTTTTCCCGGTGTTAAGTCACTGAAAAACTTCTGTAACTCATCTATCAGTACGACACAAGGAGCGGCTTTAGTAAGCAAGTCAGCCAATACATCTTTACCCGGCGCTGTTCCATCACGATCAGAAAGTGCGACTAGTGCGTAACCCTCTTCTCCTAATAATTGCCAAGCCATCTCCCCCCACAGAGTATTTGCACAAATATTACCATGCTGTTTACCTTGGCTTACTGATAAAGCAATACCGTCTAGAACGGCAATGTTGGCTCTAGGTAGATCGTGGATACCTGCTTCATCTAGTAAAGGTGGAATACCTTGTAGCTTATCAGTACTGACTTTACGATTTGCTAAGTGCAAAACCGTTAGCATAGTATGAGTTTTACCACCACCAAATGAGGTTTGTAACTGAATAACTGGATCACCACCCTTAGCTACTAGGCGTTGAGCGACTGACATCAGCAATAACCTCATCCCTTCAGTGATGAACGTACGTGCAAAAAACTTTTCGGCATCTTGATATTCAGGTGGTGCTGTCCCATTAGACACTTGCGTAATATCTGCTGCAAACTCAGATTGTTTAAAAGTGCCTTCTAAAACATCTTTATGTGGACGTGCTATTTCACGCCAAGGTCTTAAACTCATAACCAAACCCTTTTTAATTATCTTTGATAAGCATGTAGTCAAACTTATCTAATATCAATTCATTTCTTGCAGCAATAAATTTCTCATAACTCTCTATATTCCAAAGACTTTTATCTTTTGGAATAAGATGCATATCCAAGTAACCTTCTGACTTATCAGCAAACCAATCCTCAGGTAAGATATCTGTTTTTCCGCCAGAGCCATTTTCCGAGGCTGTTAACAACATACAGTTGCCTATCTGATCTCTTGCCGGTGCCTTATAACGCATAATATTCACTGAGCCTGTATCAGGATTTGCATCTTTAACTGCTTTTAAATACTTCTGAGGGAAGATATGATCTACTTGCGGCATATTATTACTATAAGCAGGCGTATAATTGAACTGCTCATACCACATATTAAACAGAATATGAATATCTTTAGATCCGTACTTTCTATTTAAAATAGTTTCAGCAGTAACATCTAAATTTCGACCATCTGCTCGAATAATACCAAAAACTTGAGAAACGTCGAACTCTTCTGTTTTATTGATGTAATTGATGCACTTATCGATGAGGTTGTCTGGTGTTCCACTAAATGCGCCTGTCAGCAATGTACGCAAAATATAAGTATTGAGGTTCTTTACTAAATGCCATTTTTCCGGATACTTGTAACGATAATAAATTACTGGAATTAGCCCTAAGTAAGAGGGCAACGCTTTATCAGTACGAATAAAAGTTTTTCCATATATAAAATCTTTTACGTCTCTAATTGCTGAAGATATTCCTTCCCAGTTCTCAATGATAGATTCTTTTGTAGTTCCATCCCTAAATTTTGCAACATCATACCGAGAGCCTTTATCAAGTAAAGTCAAACAAGCTTTGAGTATAAAGTCACGAGTGAATTTATAACCTTCACGATTAAGGTCATCTAGCAGCTCATCCATCTTCTCTTCTGCATCTTCCCATGATGACGTTAACAAAGAAAACAGTAAGTCAGACTTACCTAACTTTGTGCCGCCATCATTAGCGCGAATAAATATTTCTACTACATCGTTTTCAGTATAGGACTCAGGACTGTCAATACTATCAAGCTCTTGATAAACAACCACACTCTCTTCACGAAAAACATGAAACATTTGATAGAGGTTATCTTCAATACGATTTTTTCGTTCTTTACTTAGCTCATAGCTACTACTATTTATTATCTTTCGCAATAATATATTTATTCTATCCTCAGAAAAAACTAGTTCTTTAAATTTAACAAAGGGAAACTCTGCCTTATTCTTATCTAAAAATTTAAATTTAAAACGAATATCTTCAGGAGCAGATAAGTCACCACTTAAAATGTCAAGATAAAGCTCTTTACCTTCATAACTACCACACAATCCTATGAATAAGCTTTGCAAACGTTGCTGGCCATCTAAAACTAAAAGTTTTGGTCTTTCATTTTCAGGCACATAGTAATGTGTTAGTTTTATACCAGTACTATAATTATCAATAAACTTACGATGTTTGATTTTGGATTTAGTTTTCCAAACGAGTAAGGTACTAATGGGATATTTACGCATAAGTGAATCAAAGAGTCTTTCAATTTGATCTTCTTTCCACACAAACGGACGCTGTATATTTGGTAGCCAAAAACCACCATTTGCTTCTTCATTATTTAGCTGCTTGACAATTTTTCTAATTGTTTCAGTTTGATTTTTCATTTTTGACCCTTAAAAATCTAATTCTTGTGTTGTACCATAATGTCTTACACCTGCTTCATGAGATGCTGCAACAATGGCATGCCAAGAGCCAATGAGTTCGTTGTAAGCTCGAGCTTCTTCGGCCCATTTTTTACGTTCACACAAGGTGTATAAGTGATAGGCTAACTGGCGGATTGGTTCACCGCGCTCGGGCATATTTGCCAAAAGTGCACCAGCTGCACTTTCGCTATCTTGCTTCAACGCTCTAATCAACTGATGACATGCTTCCCAAATTGGCGTACGGGTATCAGTATGGGGATTCCAATCTTGTGGATATTCACTCCATTGTAGTAGACGCACCTTTCCTCCTGCGGCTTCGATTACACCTGCACTATTAACCCCATCCACAGAAGTACCTTTAGCCCGAGCGAGTGTGTCTGCTTCACCAAATGGACCCTCTCCCCAGCCATATTGACTAAACCAGTTATCGCAAAATAAGGTGTCGGCATCGAAGTTACCGCTATCAGGATTTAAATAGTCAGTTATAGAACGGTTAATTAGCACTAACGCTTCATGTACACTTAGCTTACTACCATCTTGATTGAGAACATCAGCGTACTTGGAGTAAATAGCCATACCAGGACCAATAGCGGCTTGAGCCAAATCTACTGGGGCAATAGGAGTTGCTCCAGTTTCACCACCGACCATCGCCTCTAGTGCCTCAGGCATCTGATCACGTAATTCACGTTGAAACTCACGTCGAGAGATAGATTCAGCTTCAATCTTACGTTTTTTACAGACTAGTACTACTGATGAGGCTAAGGCGTTAGTTCCTGATCCAATCATTCTATTAGCCATCTCAGTACGCATAGGCCAAGTACCATCAATAGAAAATCCAGCACGAATAACAGCTTCCAAAAATGTCTCCCAGCCTGTACTGGAGGTACTATCTTCTTTTGTTTCAGACTGCTTAAAAGCATAATAGATAGTTACAGGAAATGCAGGATGTGCTTTTTCAGCTAGATTACTTATAGCTTTAGTCATACCATCTAAAAAGAAAAATTCCGCTTTTTCTTTAGTACCATGGCGATAGGGTGTGGCTACAAGCTCTTCTGATTTGGGTGCCACCATGGTAGAAAACAAATCTGGATAAATCGTTTTAAGCGAGCGGCGCATCCAAACATAAAAGAAATCAGATAAGTCTGCATAGCCGATATTGTCATAATAAGGGGGATCAGTAGAAACTACTTTATTAAGACTGATATCTTGGGTTGCAGCATCCTGCTGAAATGCATATCCCTTTTCAGTCACTTCTAATCGCTTTATCACATCATTAGCCCAGTTAATACCTCCCAAAAAATTACCTGTTGAGTCAGATAAAGGATTAGGCTCAGCAAAGTCCCAGGTCATAGGTATGGCTTGACGACCAAATGTGTTCCTAGTACTGCTCCTAGAAGAGTCCCAAGAGCAAATCGTTGAACCTCGATCAGCTAATTTATTTACTGCAAATCCTAAGTAAACTGATATTGCATCTCCATAAGCCGTAGCACTATCACCATCTTTATCTATTCTTAGATAATCATCTTTCATTCCAGCTACTTTAGCATCATGAATAACTTTTTCGCGAGCTAGCTCAATAAGTTCAGAAAAAGTGGTAAGAGCAACGAGTTGGCGAGAAGTAAATAAATCAGAGAATTTAGTTAGTCCATATAGTGGAGTGAACATTGATCTTTTGTCATGTGGAATGGCTGTTTCAGGAGCCCAGGTAGGCACAGCTTGCTGTGATATATCTTCTATCTCTTGAGTTGGTGATACATATACGCGTCCGCCCTTACCTTCTAGAACTACAGCCATAAGCTTAGAACCCATACGACCCGCTATACCTTCAGCTTTAATATATTTTCCATCAAGCGGAGACCCTGAAATAACACATACAAAATTTGGTCCTCTAGCTGCTTTGGTTCCTTTTTTTGCATCAACTGGAAATGTTCCAACCTTCACATCAAATCTATATTTGTCTCCATTTACTACCGGTTGAACATAAGCCTCTTTGCCTTTTTTGCTAGACAGTATAAAACTAGATGCAAGCGGCACATCAACATGATTAAAAGCCGGGTTTGGACTTTTTACCGTCCTTGCCCATAGCCAAGCAATAACAGTTAGCTCCTCTCCTCTATATTTTTCAAGATCAGGACGCTCAGTCACCATTTCATCTGTGATTTTTACTTTTGGGTATAGATGGCCAATGCGTTTAATAGCTTCTTCACGCATCCAGTGTCCATAGCGGCGTACATCTTCTGCTAAGCCTTTCGCTCCTTGCCAATCTTCAAGTAGATTTTGTTGCTTATCACCCTCAGGTATTGGCCCTACTGGGGTTTGTCCCGCAAATTTAGGTGGAATTTCAATCATTGCTTTGTTGATCATTACTGCTACTGGATTTAAATCTGATGCATGGCTTTCTAGCCCCAGACGTTTAGCCTCCAAAGGTATAGCCCCACCACCAGCAAACGGATCATGAAATGCAGGTAACTCTTCAGGATTAAACAATTCACCAGCCTGTGGATGTTTGCGATTTAAGTGGCAAGTCTCACGCCAGCTTTCTTTTATAGCCTCACGTGCTCGGTTCAGCACCTCTTCGTTATTAGTATTTTCCCACTTCACAAGGTCACGAATAATATCAAACAACTTTTCTCTTTTAATTTCTGCTTCTTTTTTATTTACACCATACTTAAAGCCACTATCCTGCTGATAGCCTGGATCATTCACCATTTGCGCGAAAATAACGGCTCGTGCTGCAGCCAAAGGTCGACGAGCCCACCACAGATGGAGCGTACTTGGATGACCATGTCGTATCGATTTCTCACGTGCTGCTGCAGTATTAATTTCGTCTAGTGGTAGCGCTACTTCAATCAATTTTTTAGGACTGTAGATTTTGAACTCGTTTGGGTTTGACATTGAATACTCTTATATATAGATCTTAGATAGTTTCACTTGGTGAAACGGCTTTTGATATTAGTTCGCTTAATTCATAGTTAATACTAGCAACACCGAATTCTGGCTCTATCGTAAATGGGTTCCTGATATAGTACGGTCCTTCATAATCATTATTATCTACAATCACAATAGCAAGAATAAATTTATCTGCTTGATTTAAGCCATAGATAATCTCATTACGACTAACAGTAATAGTAGTCTGTCCTTTGGAACGCCCTTTAACTTCGATATGCCGATCAGGCAAGATAGATCCATCAGGATTAATATTGGGACGAGCAGTAATGTCCCAACCACATTTCTCTGCACTCATATCAGTCACTTCATGACCCATCTCTTGTTCAGCTTTTATAACAGCGTTCATAGCTACGCGCTCTACTCGAGCACGAGCGGCAGCATCTACAACGAACCCTGTGTCTCCTTTTCTCTGAGCTAACAACCCTTGCGGGATGACCAATGCTCCACCGATAACTACTGGCGTACTTGATACTACTTCTTTGAGCTCTATTAGCTCTTTAGTACGCTGCTGCAGTCTTGCACTTAGGTCATCTACGCGACGACGTGCCATTTCTAGTTGCATTTGAGGTTGTTTTCCAACTTTTACAGCGTCTTGGAGAAAGATATAGCGATCTGACCAATAGTTAATTTCTTTTACCAAACGTTCATTTACAGCAGCAAGTGTTTTGTTTGATTGAAGCTCTCGCCGGTGCTTTACAACATCAAAGTGCTCAGGTGCCATCTTATTGGAAGCATAGCCCACGGCTAAAACTTCAAGATTGTGGCTTAGCCAATCTGCACGCAGAATATCACTTATAAGCTGATAATCATAATCTTCTATAGGCTTTAAATCTAAATGTGGCGCCCATCCTGCATTAGTCGCCTCGCCTTTTTCACTCACTTCAATGAACTGTAATCGTCGTGAGGCTATAAGTGCTTCATTACTTGATTCTCGTACAGTGTGATCTATCATAAACAGTATCTTGACTTCAGTACTATCGTCATTTGGATCGACCAATACAGCCCCTTGCTTAAGCTTCGATCGGTGCGCTTGTAATATTAAATCAGTGGTAGCGTGCATCAAAGGATGAATAGGATGGATCATATCTGACATTGGCTTGCCAGGTTGATTGATATATCGTTTTTCAAAGCATATTCTTTCGTATTTCTTTAAAACTGGTGTACGGCTTTCGCCAATAATTCGATCACGTTCACGAATAGCAGCTGGTACATGACTTACTTCATAACGACCTGATTCACGTGACTTTAGATCGCCACCTAAAGACTTAAACGCCTCCGTAAAAAATGCTCGAATAAAATAAGGCTGTAGTTTACGCGCTTCTGCTTTCTCCATCTCTTCTTTTATAGCGTATAAACCATCAAGACCCATATGCTGATCTACTAAAGCATTTCGTTTAATAATTTCTTTAAGATGGTTTGTATCAAGTGCGCCCTCGATTACCTCATGCATCTTAGCTTTTATTTCAGGGTCGTCACCATAGCGAATCGCTTCTATTAGCAGCTCTTTAAGTGAGATATTATCAAAAGCCTCCCCCAAGACATCAAAAACCTTTCCACCTAAGGCTTTTTTCTCTATTTCTATTTTCTCAAACAGCTTTTGGAAAACTGCTCCTTCACGTGTTTCATCCGCTACGATATTCCATAAATGACATATCTCTGTTTGCCCAATTCGGTGGATCCGACCAAACCTTTGCTCTAGTCGGTTTGGATTCCATGGTAAATCGTAATTCACCATTAAATTGGCGTTTTGAAGGTTAACCCCTTCTCCTGCTGCATCAGTGGCTACCAGTACAATGACTTCTGGATCGAATCGAAACTCTTCTTGCGTCTGACGCCGTTTATCTCGACTAGTGCTACCAGAAATAGTTCTCACAGCGTTATCATTACCAAGCATATCTTTAATACGTTCAACTAAATAATTCAAAGTGTCTTTATGCTCAGTAAATATAATTAACTTGCGACGAGTTCCCTTAGACGTAAACATTTCAGGGGTGTCCTGAAGTAAATAAGACAACTCTTCCCATTTCTTATCATTACCAGATTGTACAATTACCAATGCTCGATGTTCAAGACTCTTAAGGCTAGCTATTTCCGCCTCAAACTCAGGAATAGTTTCAGCAGCAGATGCTCGATCAACAACTTGCTCTGTATACATCTCATACTCTTCTGCAGTTAAATCCTCATCAAGTTCATCAAGATTATCTGGTAGGTCTATTCTTTTTTGTACGTTGTATTCAACGAACGTTTCAGCCACTGTATTTACACCTTTAGAACCTCCACGTACCAGATGCTTAGTTTCTTCTAAGCGAGACTCTAAGCGCTTACGACGACGTTTTAAAGATTGGTATATTGCCTCAGGGCTTGAAGCTAAACGACGCTGTAACATAGTCAATGCAAAACCAATATTATTTTTCTTTTGACCTCCGAGACGATCAGCTCGGTTCATTTCTTCACGAACATATGTCGTCACTTCGTCATAAAGCAACGCTTCCATATCAGACAACTGATAGTTTGCAGTATAGGCACGGCGCTCAGGAAATAATGGTGTGCCATCAAACTTAAGTAGCTCTTCTTTCACCATACGGCGCATTATGTCAGACACATCTACTTTATGAGCACCTTCACGGAATTTTCCATAAAAACGATCACCATCCAATAATGACAGCCAAATTTGAAAGTCTTCTTCTTTACCATTGTGCGGCGTTGCCGTCATTAGTAGATAGTGTCGTGTAATAGAGCCTAGAAGCTCCCCAAGAAGAAAGCGCTTAGTTTTCTTTATCTCATTGCCAAAATAGTTCGCAGATAACTTATGTGCCTCATCAACAATAATTAGATCCCACTCAGTATTTCTAAGTTTGTCTTGTAGATCTTCACTTCGAGATAATTGATCGAGTCTACAAATCAGCTGATTTGACTCATCAAAGTAATTACCAGATGCGCATTGCTCTTGTTTTTCACGACTAAAAATATCAAATACAACACCAAATTTCTCGAGAAGCTCATCTTGCCATTGTTCAGTCAATGATCCCGGGGAAACAATAAGAATTCGCCTTGCATCGGCTCTCATCAACAATTCACAAATCAACAAGCCTGCCATAATAGTTTTACCTGCGCCTGGGTCATCAGCCAGCACGAAACGCAGTGGTTGCTTAGGCAGCATCACTTCATAAACAGCTGAAATCTGATGCGGTAAAGGCTCGACGTTAGAAGTATGTACTGCCATCATAGGATCAAATAAAGCTGCTTGGCTAATCCGATACGCCTCTAACCCCAACTGGAAATCTGCTCCTGGAGCGTCGAATCCCCATGCTCGGCCTACTGTCGCCAATTCTAAGCGGGCTTCATCAGAACGAAACAACATCTGCTCACCTAATTTACCATGGCTATCTTTATAGTAGACAGTAACAGCATGCTCACCCACTCGTTCAACCTGAACAATACGAACAATTTCGTCAGATTGAATACCACGTATCTGAGCATCTTTTTTAATACTTTCGAGCTTTAGCATTACTGTTCCTTAATTTACTTTCTTATATAACAGCAAGGAATTTCGAAGATTTAAAAATAATGAAACAAGCATATTAACCTATACTTTTTAATTTTTGTTCTATATCTTCCTGCAGGATTTTGACCATATCATATCTATGTGAATCGATAGTCTTAATGTTCCAGTTTTCTTGAGCAGTTTGCATCATTAACTCCAACTTTAGACTTAGAGGCGCCATTCTATTGCGTTGGCTGTTTAGTATCTCTGTCTTCTGTTTAGGAGTATCGTTACTTAATGATGAATTCTCACTGCTACCCATTAAACATAGGTTGCCAAAACCATGTAACTTATTTTCAGGTAATATTTCATTGATTCTAGAAGTCTGAGGTGAGAAGTGTTCAACAGAACTTTTGAAACTAAACCTAAATTTAGATTTTGTTTCTTGAAGTAACTCAGTATCTTTCCACAACAGATAATCTAGGTAATTAAACGCAAATACTCTAACCCGGCCATACCTTAAGCATTCATTAAGAACATCACTAGAAACTGTAAATTTTGCACTATTGTCTATGATATACATAAAATCTTTAAACTTTTTACGCGTTGTTGTGAGATAACGATTTACCATAAAAGCTCGAGCAAGACTTTCTAAAAAATTTAGATACTCTTCTGCCGTAATTGAATTTGATTTCTCTTTATCGTTTAACCAACACAGCACTGCAGACAACCAGTTTTTGCGAGAGTTAGTCGGGTAAGACACATGAAAGGCTGATTGCAACATCATACAAGACAAATTTTTACCAGATTTGTCGCCTTCATTGACACCAAAACTATTTACATAGCTTGAGCTATTGCTATCAAACTTATAACGCTTTAACGACCAATCTTCTTCACCACTTAAGCGCTCACGCTTAACAACATATCGATCAAATAAATAACGCAATTTCAATAATAATGAAATAAAACCCTTTACCTTCTTAGTGTCTTCTCCTACAAATTTTTGGAAAGCTTCAATTAAATCTTTATCATCTAGAGCAGGAAGATCTTTGTTAAATTGAGACATTGTATAGATGCGCAATACTTGCATAAGAAAGTTAGGAAAGTCTATAACGCTTGTAAATCGTTCTACTTTCCCTTCGTCTTTATTATCATTATCTGTATTTTTATCAGATTCTTGTTTTCGTAATTTTTTACCTGCTTCGAGTGCACTTTCAAGAGAAAGTGAACTATTTCCTAATACTAAAGTCTCACTTTGCACAGTAAAGTTTTTAACCAAATCATCGAACCCGTTAATTAAAAAACCTTTGGAATATTCATCAAATATAGCGTTGCGCTCATCTACCGAAAAACCTAACTGTACATAACGGCTCATATCTGAACACGCAAGCCATATTTTCTGAATCACAGCTGTAGCTTGCGTATCTTTTTGGACGACAGATAGTAAGTGTGCTTTGACTACTTCATGCTTCTCTAGCTGCTCCCCTCTATTATTCATTACCTCAAAATAGTGCGTAACATCAGTATTTTGAGGTACGCAGACGCGTAGAATCTTTACCTTTTCCATTAAATAGTTAGCAAATTTATTTAGCGAATCATCTCCTTTTTCAGCGAAATTGCTAGTGATTACCCGATCTATAACTTTAAAACCTTCTAATATTGAAGCATTAGTCTTATCGGTGCGGACTGTGCCTACTAATTCAGACAGCTTGCCCGGCGAATCGTATTTAGATGTTTCATTTGAACAAAAAACTTCAAACAGTTTATTGATTGTAAATTCTGATTTACTGCGACTTTCAAAGCTAAGATTTACTCCATTCAAGTCAAAACTCTTAGATAAGCGATATTTTAAATAATAGGCTAATAAGCTTAATGTGGTATAGCGCTGCTGACCATCAAGGATTTCAAAGTAATCGGTTTTTTGGTGTACCACTAAGCTACCAATATAGTAAGAAGTTGATTTATCATTCTTTTCTGCGTAATCCTGAATATCGTCGATAAGTTGCTGTATTTGAGACTCGCCCCAGTCGTAGTTGCGTTGATACACTGGTATCTTATAATCATCTTGACCAAGTAGTTGCTGAAGATTAAGGGGTTTTTTAGTGCTACTGGACATCTGCAGTCTCCGTTACTTGTTTTGATATATAGTAGCCAAGCTCCTCAAAAATAGTTTTGATACCTGCTACTGTCTCTAGATTTTTTATTTTTACATTTTTTTGATTAAGTTGCTGCAGTGGCTTATTTAAAAAATCAACGGGCGAAAGTGACTGCTGCAAACGCATAAATAAATTATCATGCCTAATGTATTTTTCTACACTTTCCAAGTAAACACTTGCATTCTGTAGGCGCAATGAATAAGCCCAAATAAATATGTACTCGATTGCTCGTGCTAAATCATGCGTACCAAAGCGGTCGTAATAACAGAGAACGAGTGCGTTAAACATGCGGCGAACGTATTTGTCACCTTGGCGCCACCAGTGGCTATACTCGTAACCTTCTTTTCTATTATCTATAGTCTGCATGATAGTTAAAGCGGTGGGTCTAGATACTTTGCTATGTTTTAACTTTTGTAGTTTTTCTTGCTGATATAAAATATTTTTTAGCCAATTATCATCTTTTTCTTCAATTTCTTTATTTAGTAGCGGATCTAGAAGCATTTGATAGTAAGCAACCCAATCAAAAAAGCGCCTTCCATTAATTAAGGTTTGAGTAATCAGAAACGGGTATTCCATTATTTGCTGATCAAAATTACGATGCGCGTGCTGGTTATAACTATCAACTGTGTTATGAATGACTTTTAGCACTTGTTGAAAAGGATAGGATTGTAGATAGCACTCACTATTCAAATTAACCCCTTTAAACACATGAATATCAGATTTCGAAAAGTATAAACTAGGATTGCCAAGACTCCACTGGCGAATAGGGTATAGATAATTGGAGAACAACAATTTCAAATCCTTTGTATTTTTCTGCTCCCACTGATTCACAACGGATTCTTTTAAACTATCCTCTGACGTAGCAAACTCGCGTAAGTGAAATGCTTTTAGCAAATCATGCGGGCTTAAATCAAGACCACGTGAATTTTGTGAATCGAAAAACTGGAAAGCTTCAGATAGATCATGCAAGGTTACTTGAACCACTTCGCAATGATTCAGTAAAAAGTCTAATACATCTGGCGTAAATTCTGGGCTGCTGACATGACGTTCTATAAAGGTAAGATTCTTACTCAAGTTTTTTTGAGTTTCACTACAATTAGGAAGATTTATCTCTACTGGAGCAAAGCTATTAAACTGCTCTTTAAATTTTTCGGAATCCACAGCAGCCTTCATAAGCAGCAAAAGTGTCAAAGTACGCTGCTGCCCATCAACTAAATCAACCTGCGTCTGACTTGCTTCATCATGCTGATGTAAAACAACGGTACCTAAGCGGTATGCATTATCTGGGTTATAAACATCACCTAAGTTATGACCAAGCCTTTTACACTGGTAGTACAAGTCTGTTAGCAAGTCGATAATGTT
>RCMY010002672.1_pt1 | contig 16059 bp, 19 predicted proteins | sample 2041341 | NCBI WGS metagenome assembly RCMY01 (sample SAMN09708234, study PRJNA481090) | Marine sediment metagenome, whole genome shotgun sequencing project. | reverse complement strand
AACCTGGCCCTCGAACAGCGCGACAAAGGCCGAGGCGAAGATGTCGCCCTTGTTCCGGAAGTACTGATAGAGCGCTGGGCGTGACATTCCCGCTGTGTCGGCGATGTTGGCCATCGATGTCGCTGAGAAGCCGCGACGCGAGAACTCTGCGATTGCAGCGGCATGAATGGCCTGATGTCGCGGGTCGCGGCGCCGCTCTCTGTCTGTGATCGCTTCATTCGCCGCCATCGAAAGAGTTTGACACATTTCGCCAAATATGTCAGTCTGCGAACCTGACGTTTTTACTTAGAAACGTCAGATCCGCCCACCACGCACTTGCAGGATTGCTTCAATGACTCGACTCGGCTATCAAATTCCCAACTTCACGTACCCCGGAATCCGGGGTGCTGACATCTTCAAGAATGTCGTTGCTCAGGCTCAGGCCGCCGAGGCTGCTGGCTTCGATCGTGTCTTCGTGATGGACCACTTCTACCAACTGCCAGGAATCGGTGCCCCCGACGAGCCGATGTTCGAGTGCTACACGATGCTCGCTGCATTGGCTCAGCACACCAAGACGGTTCGTCTCTCTGCCCTCGTCACCGGCAACACGTACCGCCACCCCACGCTGCTCGCCAAGGCGGTGACGGCACTCGACCACGTGTCTGGTGGGCGAGCAACCCTCGGCATCGGTGCTGGCTGGTTCGAACTGGAACACAACTCGCTCGGCTACGAGTACGGCACGTTCACCGACCGTTTCGAGAAGCTCGAGGAAGCGCTGCAGATCCTCGGACCGATGTTGCGCGGCGAGACGGTCAGCCTCGACGGAAAGCACTATCAGGTGAGCGATGCGGTCAACTCCCCTGCTCCGTTGTCGAAGGTCCCGATCATGATCGGTGGTTCCGGCGAGAAGAAGACACTCCGCATGGTCGCTCAGTACGCCGACGAGTCGAACCTCGGCCTTCCCGCGCTTGCCGACATCCCGCGCAAACTCGCCGCGCTCGACGAGCACTGCGCGCGGCTTGGTCGCGATCGTTCGGAAATCGACGTCACCTGTCTGCAAATGGTGGTCGTTGCGCCGACAATGGAAGAAGCCGAGGCAGACCTGCGAGAGATTGCTGCGGTCAAGGGCTGGAACGACGAGGTCATGGACATGGCCAAGTCGATCCTCGTGTTCGGCGACGCCGACACCGTCGGTGAGCGGCTCCAAGCAGTGATGGACACTGGCCTCGACGGGCTGACGGTCGACCTCCCAGTGAATGGCCACAACCTCGACCGGGTCGCCCTGCTTGGCGACATCGGCCTGGCGGTCACGGCGAACTGATCGGCGCCGATTGCTGTGCGCTGACGAGCTCGACGTCGCCTCACTCGTCGTCAGACACGATGTTGGGCGTACTCGATGACTCGGCCGACGACCTCGTCGCTTGCCTTCGCGGTGCTGCCGGAATCGAACGGGGGCTGCGGGTCGTATTCGATCATCAACTGTGCAGCCTCTGCTGCAACACGATCGAACAGGATTTCGACCAGTCGCAAAGCCATGTCGATCCCGCTGGACACACCCGCGGCAGTGATGATCCGCTGATCGAGGTGTTCGACAACCCGCTCACCCGTCGGAATGGCGCCGTGCTCGGCCAGCACGTTCAGCGCGCCCCAGTGCGTTGTTGCAGTGAGGCCATCGAGCAGTCCGGCGGCAGCGAGCACGAGCGATCCGGTGCAGACCGAGGTGGTGAAGGTCGATGTCGAGTGCGCGGTTCGAACCCAGTCGAGCACTCTCTGGTCCTCCATCAGGGCGCGCGTTCCGTGTCCGCCCGGAAGAATGATGAGGTCGGGAGTGGGGTGCTCCTCGAAGGTGCCGTCGACCTCGATGCCGAGCATTCCGTTGTCCGAACGGACGACGCCGCGCTCGTGGCCGATGAAGGTGATGTCGACGTCCGGGATGCGTTGTAGTACTTCGTACGGCCCGATGCCATCGAGCGCAGTGAACTGCGCGAACAGAGGGATGACGGCGGAGATGGGCACCACGCCACCTTGCCTCGCCAGCAGCTGCCCGTCAATCCGGCCGGTAGCCTCGGCGATGTGGATGTACGCATCGGAGTCACCCAAGCCCCTCGTGAGATCAATCTCGAACTCGCCGACGACGCAGATCGCGACGATCTGAAGTCACGGATCGAGGCGGCCCTCGCAGGAGCGTCCGACACGCTCTGGATCACTGACAAGCGTGGCAACGACATCGCCATCCCGTCGGCGAAGATCGCCTACGTCGAACTCGGCTCAGCCGAGAGCACCCGCAAGATCGGCTTCGGAGACTGACAGCCGTCAGGGCCGCAGACCCGGCGTGTCGAACCGAACGACCATGAATTCGCTGCTCGACCTCGACCTGCTCTGGGTCACGGGTAAGGGCGGGGTCGGCAAGACATCGATCGCAGCAGCCATCGCCGAAGTCGCAGCACGAAGCGGTCGGCGCACCCTCGTCTGCGAAATGGATGCCAAGGGGGCTCTCGCCGCCGCGCTTGGCGAAGACGAGCTCGGCTTCGACCCGACCGAGGTCGAACCGAATCTCTTCGCCATGACCATGAGTACCGAGGACTCACTCCGCGAGTACCTGCGCCTCTTCGTGAAAATCCCGTTCCTTGGTCGGATCGGCCCGCTTGCCAAGACCTTCGATTTCGTCGCAGATGCGGCACCCGGCGTGAAGGAGATCCTTGGCGTCGGCAAGCTCTGCTACGAGGTACGCGAACGGCACTACGACCTGGTGGTCGTCGACGCCGAGGCGACCGGCCACATCGTCAGCCAGATCGGTGCGCCGAAAGTCATTGCTGACCTCGTCCAGGTCGGCCTCGTTCGGGACCAGACGCAGTGGATGCTCGACATCTTGAACGACCCACAACGCACGGGTGTTGCGGTCGTCACGACGCCCGAAGAGATGCCCGTCACCGAGACGGCGGAACTCCTGGGCCGGCTCACCAAGGAGACCGGAGCGCACGCGGCGGCGATCATCGCGAACCGCGTCCTGCCGGTGCTGTTCGACCGACGCGAGCAGGCTGTCGTGGACCAATTGGATGGAGCGATGCCGACGCTCATCGCCGCTGTTGGGCCTGGCGCCCCGGCTGTTGTCGAGGCCGCTCGCCTGACCGACGCTCGTCGCCGCACGGGCGCGGAGCATCTCCGTCGGCTCAGCGAGAACGTGCTGGGCGTTGCGAGTGGCGCGACAGGGCCGATTCCGATGCTGACCGTGCCTGAGCTGTTCTCCCGGGCGCACGGCCGTCGTGTGGTGTCACTGATCGCGGACGGCCTCGCCGACGAACTGGACATGGAGATCTGATGAGTGATCTTGACAACCTGCTCGCGAGCCGTGAAATGGTGCTCGTCGCCGGCTCTGGCGGCGTTGGTAAGACGACAATTGCCGCCGCCATGGGTATCGCCGCGGCGCAGCGCCAGACCGGCAAGATTCTGGTGCTCACCGTCGACCCGGCCCGCCGGCTTGCGACGGCACTGGGTCTGGATCAGGTCGGCAACACCCCGGTCCGAATCAAGCCAGCTGTGTTCAAAGAGGCTGGCGTGAAGGTTCGTGGGCAGCTCTGGGTCGCGATGCTGGACACCAAGGCCGGGTGGGACGAACTGATCCGGCTCCACGCACCCGATGCTGCAGTGCGCGACGCCGTGCTCGCCAACCCGCTCTACCAGAACATCACGAGCCGCTTCGTCCACAGTCACGACTACCTCGCCATGGAGCAGCTCCACGACCTCCACGCAACCGGCGAGTTCGACCTCGTCATCGTCGACACGCCGCCGTCGCGCAGCGCCCTGTCGATCCTCGACGCTCCGGGACGGATGGTCGACTTCTTCGGCAGCCGCCTGCTGCGCTGGCTCACCGTGCCGTATCGGTCCCGTTTGTTCACGGTGGCGTCGAAGCCCTTCTACCAAGTTGCCGACCGCGTCCTCGGGTCCCGCTTTCTGCAGGACATCGCCGACTTCTTCGTGCTGTTCCAGGCAATGGAAAGCGGTTTCGTCAAGCGTGCCCGGTCGGTCGAAGCACTGCTCGTCGATGCCCGTACGGCCTTTGTTGTGGTCACCACACTTGAAACTGCACCCAGCCACGAAGCTCGCTTCCTTGCTCAGGAACTGCTGCATCGCAAGATGTCGCTCGGTGCAATCGTCGCCAATCGTGTGTTGCCGCCCGAGTTGGCGGGCGTCGCTGCAGCCGACAGCGCCGAGGCGTTGCGGGAGCGCTCCGGTCGCAAGTTGGCCACCGCAGTCGCGGCCGATCTCGACGGCGCGTCGATCGCTTCAGTCGACCGCGTGTTGACGCAGCTTGCGGAACGATTCGATGACGTGGCGCTGGTTGCAGCGCGCGAAACAGACCGGCGTGCCGAATTGGCAGCGCTGACTCCGGTCATGCTCGACGTCCCATGGCTCACCGGTGACATCCATGACATTGCTGGGCTTGGTGGCCTGGCCGAGCACCTCCGGGTCGACTCCTCGGTGCTCTAGTTTGCGGGATTGGCCGGTATGGCGTGCCGTGTTGTCCGTCATGCGGCAGAATCACTAGCGATGACCTCCATGGCCGATCTGTCACGGCAGCATTCCTCACTCGATCAAGACGACATCGATCACCTTCATCGGCTCGGTGCCGAATGGGCGTTCCTTGCCGACCTGTGCTTCGCGGACCTGCTGCTCTACGTCCGCTCGAACGACGATATGTGGGTCGTGGTCGACCAAGTCCGGCCCGCCACCAATCAGACGATGTACGTCAGTGACCTCATTGGTACCTGGGCGCAGCGCGGTGCTGCCGTGCTCGACCGGGCTGCTGACCAGATCGAAGTGGTGGAAGACGACCTCGATGTCTCCGACGTCGGGGCGCGGACTCGCATGATGGCCATCCCGGTCACGCGGAACGGCCGAGTCGTGGCGGTGTTGAGCAAGGAGTGGGAGGTCCGTTCGGGACGCACCCTGGGCGAATTGGAACGCGCCTACAAGACCATCTTCGACAAGTTCGTCATCATGATTACTGCCGGGACGTTCCCGTTTGCTGGGCGCGTCGCCGACTCGAGCGCAGCACCACGCGTTGGCGACGGCGTTCTGACGCTCGATGCGGTCGGCACTGTTACGTATGTCTCGCCGAATGCGAACTCTGCGCTGCATCGTGTCGGCATCCATGCCAACCCCGTTGGGATGCGTCTCGCCGAACTCGGATTCCACGATGGCCCCGTCCGACAGGCGTTCGAACGGCTCGAACCCGTCGTCGAGGAATTCGAACAGGGCAGCGACGTCACACTGCTCAGTCGCTGCGTCCCGTTGTTGCACGTGGGAGACAGCGGTCCCATTGTTGACGGCGGTCTGCTCCTGATTCGCGACGTCACCGAGATCCGTAAACGTGATCGCTTGCTGCTCTCCAAGGACGCCACGATTCGTGAGATCCATCATCGGGTCAAGAACAACCTGCAGACCATCTCGTCGCTGCTCCGGTTGCAGGCGCGTCGCCTCACCAGCGCCGAGGCGAAGGCAGCGGTTCAGGAATCAGTTCGACGAATTCGCACCATTGCGCTCGTCCATGAGTCGCTGTCGCGCGAGCCGGGCGAAGACATTGCATTCATCGAGATCGTTCGGCCGCTGCTTCGCCTCGCAGAAGAAGGCCTGCAATCGCCTGATCGCCCGGTGCGCTTCTCGGTGACGGGTGATGGCGGGCGTATCCCCTCACAAACCGCCACTCCGTTGTCGGTCGTGCTCACCGAGTTGATGCAAAACGCTGTCGACCATGGCTTCCCGGAAGGGAGCGGCGGCGGTCAGGTGTCGGTCGCGTTGTCGCATGGGCATCGACGGCTCGACGTTCGGGTCATCGACAACGGGCGCGGTATCGACCCCAAGTTCGACCTCGACAGCAGCACCGGTTTGGGTTTGTCGATCGTGCGAACGCTGGTGACGACCGAACTCAACGGCACGATCTCGATGCGGGCTGCCACGAGCGAAGACCTCGATGCAGTGCAACTCGGTGACGGATCAAGCCACCGGCACGGCACCGTGGTCGAGCTGAGCGTCCCGACCGTCGACTGATCCAACGCCGGTCAGCGTCGTTTCAGCAGATTTAGCTGACAGCGGTGCGTGCTGCGCGCGCTGCAGCGACACGCTTGCGTCGGATGACCCGACGCTCTTCTTCGGTCAGGCCGCCCCAGATACCGGAGTCCTGGTTTGTGTCGAGTGCGAAGTCGAGGCATCCCAGCGCCGACGGGCATTCGCCGCACACTTCCTTGGCGTTGTCGATTTGGACCAGCGCGTTTCCGGTGGTGCCGACCGGGAAAAAGAGTTCCGGGTCGGTATCGCGGCACAGTGCATCGTCACGCCAATCTGCCGGTGCGGCTCCCAAAGTAATGCTGGACGCAAGGATCGTCACTGGTAGTGCTCCAAGGAGGTTTCTGGGCGCTGCAGGGCGGGTCTGCACAGCGCAACTGGTGGGTGGGAGAGTGCCGACCCCGCTCGGCGCAGTAAACGTAGGCGCGACCAGTCGGCGGCACAAGAGGTGATTGATGTGACGCGCGCCGCTTGACGGCATAGGCGCGCGCGTGCTGGGGGTGTTCGAACTTCGTGCCATTTGGGCGCAGCGTTGCGGCAATACTGGGTTCATGCTCGTCATCGGACATCGTGGTGCTTCGGTCGCCGCAGCAGAGAACACCGTGCAGGCCTTCGTGCTGGCAGACGCAATGGGGGCCGACGGCGTTGAGCTCGACGTACGGCTGGCGCCCGACGGTCGGTTGATCGTCAAACACGACCCGCTTCCCACCGACGAGGCGCTCCTCGACGGCTACCCGCAGCTCGACGAAGTGTTGGGAGCATGTCGCAACATGCTGGTCAATGTCGAGATCAAGAACTCGGTCGGCGACCCGGACCACGACACCAGTCTGGCGGTGGTCGAGCCGACAATTGCCGAGATGCGATTACACGGCGCGCTCGATCGCTGGATCATCTCGTCGTTCGACTGGGACACCATCGAACGGTGTCGTTCTGTCGCGCCCGACATCGCAACGGCCTACCTCGTGATGGAGGCGACCAGCGCGATCATCGACCAGACGGCACGCGGCGGGCACGCCGCGATTCATCCGCACGCACCCACGATCACCGCGTCCACGGTCACGGCGTCACACGACGCCGGTCTTGCGGTCAACACCTGGACCTGCAATGACCCCGACCGGTTGCGCGAACTCGCAGCATTCGGAGTCGACGGGGTGTGCACCGACGTGCCCGACCTGGCGCTCACGGCACTCGGCCGACGAATCGGGCCCGCTACGGCCGGGCGCTCCCTGCCGGGATGGGGAAGACCAATTTGACCGCGTCGGGGACGTGCACGAACTCGAGTCGTGACGTGTCCCCGAGCGCGTCGCCGTCCACCTGATACGGGAATGGGGTGGGGTGCTCGACCACCAATCGGGTGACGTCAGTGCGGATATCGAGATGCTCCGCCGGGCTGACCCCGCCGCCCTTGAGCGCTCCGGACAGTGACGTCAGGATCGCCCTGGCCTTCATCGTTCGGAACGTGACGACGACGAGGCCCCGGTCGAGCGTGGCGGCAGGGGAGAGGTCGAGCGGACGGTTGCCGAGGTACGTGTACGGGTTGGTGTTCAGCACGATCGTGAAGTAGCCGTCTTCGACCTTGCCGCCCGCCGTCGAGGTGCCGTCGCCGTCGACGCTGAAGTGCGGGTGCTTACGGTCGTACTTACGCAGCCAGGTCGACAGGCCCGCATAGATGAACAACGGGTGTCCGAGCCAACGCTTGAGCGAGCCTCGGCGTTCGACCTCTTGCACGACCGCGGCGTCGTAGCCGATTCCGGTGTGGAAGCAGAAGTACCGGCCGTTGACCTGTCCGAGCCCGATCGGCCGGAAGTCGGCAGCGTCGATGCCGCGGGCCAACTGTTCGACTGCGAGTAGCGGATCGTTCGGCATCCCGAGGGTGCGGGCGAAGACGTTGGTCGAGCCGCCGGGAAGTACCCCGAGCGCGGTGTCGGTTCCCGCAATGCCAGTTGCCACCTCGTTCAGCGTGCCATCTCCGCCGTAGCCGATGACGACGTCGACGCCGCGGCGTGCAGCGTCATGGGCGAACCGCGTGGCATGCCCGCGACGGTTGGTCTCGACGATCTCGACATCGTGGCCGCGGCTGAGTCGCCGGTGGACGACGACGGTGTTGCGTGCCGTGACCGACGATGCGAACGAGTTGACGATCAGCAAGACCTTCATCGTCCGTGCACAGTACCCCTGTCCGCTTCGGGCCAGGTCTGATCCGGTGCTCGACTTGGGTTCGTAGTTGACTGGGCGGTAACTTGTCAGCCTTATGAACGTCATTGTCTGTGTGAAACAGATCCCTGACCCGGCACTGCCGGGTGAGCTGGATCCCTCGACCAACACGCTCAAGCGAGACGGGAAGCTCATCCTCGATGAGTCCGACAGCTATGGCGTCGAAATGGCACTCCAGCTGGTGAACACCGCTGGCGAGGGCAGCGTGACGCTGGTCTCGATGGCCCCGAACGAGGAAGTGTCGGGTCTGCGTACCGCACTCGCCATGGGCGCCGCCAAGGCCGTCCTCGTCTCGGACCCAGCGCTCGCTGGTGCTGACGCGTTGACCACTGCCAAGGTCCTGGCCGGCGCTGTCGGCAAGGCAGGCGACTACGACCTGATCATCGCTGGCACCGAGTCGTCTGACGGCTACACCGGCACCGTCCCCGAGCAGCTCGCCGAAGTCCTCGGTCTGCCGTCGGTCGGTTTCGCCAAGACCATCACGGTCGAAGGTGGTGCCGTCAAGGTCGACCGCCAGACCGAAGCCGGCTACGACCAAGTGAGCTGCACGCTCCCCGCAGTCGTGTCGGTCACCGCAGGTGTCGTCGAGCCTCGCTACCCGAGCTTCAAGGGCATCATGGCTGCCAAGTCCAAGCCGGTCGAGACCGTCACGGCCGCCGACCTCGGCGTCGAGTCCGTCTCGTGGGCCCAGTCGATCACATCGGTCGACGATGCCCCGGCACGTGAAGCCGGCGAGATCATCGAAGACGACGGCGAAACATTCAACAAGATCGTCGAGTTCCTCGACGGTCTGAAGGTCATCTGAGGAGTCTGAACCATGGCTATCAACAACATCTGGGTCTTCTCCCAAGTCACGCCTGAGGGCGCAGCGACCACCGGGTCGCTCGAACTGCTCACCAAGGCCCGCACACTCGGTGGCACCGTCACGGCGTTCGTCGTCGGCTCCGCCGGTGGCGCAGCTGCAGCGTTCGGCGACCACGGCGCCGCGAAGATACTCGAGACCGGCGACCTCGCTGGCGCCCTGCCCGGCCCGGCCGTGTCGGCTGCCATGAAGGCAGTGATCGACGGTGGTGACACCCCCGACCTGATCATGTTCCCGCAGAACTACGAGGGCCGTGACGTCATGGCTCGTCTGTCGGTCAAGCTCGACCGCACCGTGCTCACCAACTCGACCGACATCACGGTCGACGGCGACACGGTCACCGTGCAGACGCCGATCTTCGGTGGCGCCAAGCTCGTGAACTCGACGTTCACTGGCGACGCTCCGTTCCTCGCAGCGTTCCGCCCGAAGAGCTTCGAAGTCGAAGGTGGCGCTGGCGCCGCCGGCGACGTCGCATCAGCTCCGGTCCCGGACCTCGGCGCAACCGGCGGAGCGACGGTCACTGCTGTGCACGTCGAAGAGACCAGCGGCCCGAAGCTTGATGAGGCAGCTGTCGTCGTCGGCGGTGGCCGTGGTCTCGGCGAAGCGGACAAGTACGCGATGATCGAGACGCTCGCCAAGCTCCTCAAGGGGGCGCCTGGTGCATCCCGCGCGATCGTCGACGCTGGCTGGGTTCCGTACAGCTACCAGGTCGGCCAGACCGGCAAGGTCGTCAAGCCGACCGTGTACATCGCCGCAGGCATCTCTGGTGCCACCCAGCACATGGTGGGCATGAAGGGCTCGAAGAACATCATTGCCATCAACAAGGACAAGGAAGCACCGATCTTCGGTGTTGCCGACCTCGGCATCGTGGGCGACGTCCACAAAGTCCTCCCCCAATTGATTGCAGCGTTGGAAGCACGCGGCTGATCAACGAGCACAACTGAATCGAGTTGACGGCCGGACCACGGCAACGGGTCCGGCCGTTGCCGTTTTCGACGTTGGTCCACACGCCTTCGGCAGTACGCGTGGCGAAGATGCGGGACGATCTCTAAGCTGCGTCCATGGCTCAACTGATGGTGTGGATCGATCAAGACCTGTGCACGGGTGACGGCATCTGTTCGGAGATCTGTCCTGACGTGTTCGTTGCCCGCGAGGACGGCCTCTGGGTCGTGAAGGAGGAGGCATCGCACTTCGGTACGACGATCATTTTCGACGGCGAAGACGGTGCTGGCCACGGCCCGGACATGGGCAAGGGCGTTGCGCGTATCCCTGATTCCCAGATCGAGACCGCCGTTGATGCCGCCGAAGAATGCCCCGGTGAGTGCATCATGATCGAGCCGATCGACGAAGCCGCCATCTCCGCACGCGGAGTCTGAACGCCCGCAACTTCAGGCGGAGTCGCGGGCGCTGATTGCCCAGGCGACCCCTTCTGCTTCATCCTCGATCGCCAGCTGCAGCGTCCAACCGAGCGCGGGTTCAAACGCGTCCCAGCGGTACCAGTTCAGTTCGTTCGCGAACTGACCCAGCGCGTCGGGGTCGACCGGCCAGTCATCGGTGAAGTCGCCGAGGGCACCGAGCATCCACCAGGCTCCGAAGCGTCCCGTCGCTGCGCCGCGTCGTCGGCCGTGGGCGCCGCCGCTCGCCCCGGCCCACGCCATCCACGCCATCGCGGTGCGTACATCGAGCGGACAGATTCGAGCTCGTCGCGGCCCGAGGGCTCCGATTGCATCGCCCACATCACCTTCGACGCACACCACTTCAACCGTGCCGTTGGACCCGGAGAGCCACGGTTCAACCAGTTGCTGCACAGCGAGCTCGACATCATCGTCGAGGCGTTCAGCGTCGTTGCCCGGATCGATCTCCTCCCAATCGTTGGGAAGTCGCGGTGCGGGGAAATCGGCGTCGTTGTCCCGGTAGACGGCAACCGGGTACTTCGGCTCCCAGCCCTCCAGCTCGAGTGGGATGTCGAGGACGTCGGCAATGTCGGCTTCGATCGACTCGCCTCGGATGGCCCGCTCGTGCGCGACGAACGCCGCACGCGGTGACGGGTCGATCTCTGACTGCAACGCATCCCACGTGTGGTGTTGGGCGGCGACCTCGGTCAGCGGGCCAATCGTGAACTGGCCTGACAACCCGTCCGTCTCGTCGAGAACGGCGGCGACGTGTCGGGCAGGGGCGAGGAGTGCCAATCGGTACTCGGCGAGCGTGGCGGCCGGCCACAGCTGCCGTCCGGTCTTGACCGCGCCGCGCGAGCGGTCCCGCAATCGCAGGAGGCCATCCCAATCGTTGGCCGCGCAGCGATCATCGATCATCCGAACCAGCCCGTCGAGATCCGCAGCATGGATCAGATCATCGAGGTCATCGTCGGGTTCGAGCTGCTCGTCGGAGGACACCGACGCATCCTCGCAGGTTCGCCACCCCGCGACGGCCGCCAATCGAGACGGTGACCGCGCCGAGGCAAGGGCTCAGACGAGCGGCCAGGGGTAGCGGCGGCCCGTGGGGTCGGTTGGGAAGCGGCGATGCTGCACACACCAAGCAGCGCGGCCCTGAATTGCCTCGACCTCCTCGTCGCTGAGGAGCGTGGCGATGTCGAGCGGGACGCGAGTCACGAGTCTGTTCACCCGGTCGAGAAGCGGCCCGGGAATCTCCTCGTCGCCGAACTCCCAGATCACGGTGCGCAGCTTGTATTCGGCTGCGAAGCAGAGACCGTGATCGATACCCCACACGGACGCCGGTATGACCTCGCCGTCGATGCCGGAGCGCTCGGGCACGAGAATGCAGTGGCCGCTCTTGCGGTCGGTGTTGTTGCAGATGATGTCGAGCAGCGCCATCGCCCGGAACCGGTCGTGCAACGCGGGCATCGACTCCAACATGGTGAAGTAGTGCTCGGTGAAGTCGCCGGCCACGAACCACTGCACGGAGCCCTCGCCAACCGGGCCGTCACGAAGCACTGTTGGTGGCACGACCTTGACGCCGAGTGCTTCGCTCATCCGATATGCCGCGACCTCGCGGCGGTGCAGGCCGGGCTCGAAGTCCCAGAGCGGACGTTCGCCACGCATCGGCTTGTAGATCGCCGGGGGGGACTTGCCCTCGTGGGTGACGTGGACCAGGAAGGTCGCGTTGCTGCTGTAGGGCATCCGTCCCTCGACCTCGATGTCGCCCTGCAGCAGATGCTCGACCGGGTCGTCGATCTGGTCGATTCGGAGCTCGACACCGTGATCGCCGTCCGCCTCGTCGCCGTCGGTGATGTCGTCGGCTCCGGGCTCGTCGCCCTCGTACTCGTCGGTCACGCAACCGTCAGTTCATACGCGGGCAGGCGTGCCCGTCCGGGTCCATGGGGTGGCTGCACCACTGGCAGTCGGGGCGGCCGGACTCGACCACCCGGTCTGCGTGGTCACAGAACGCGGCAGCTTGGCCGCGGCTCACGTACAGCCGGACGTGCCCGCGATCGTCATCGATGAACTCGCCGTCTTCGTCGAGTTCACCGACTTCTTCGAGCTGGATCAGGACCTTGTCGTTCGACCGGTCATACCCGAGCCCGACGGGGCCGAGGACGAACGATGCTTCCATCGGCTGCGCCAGTTCGAGTGCGCCCGGCATCGGACGATCCTCGGGTGGCGGCAGGTCACTGAGGACCTTGCGAAGGTACTGAACAATCGCAGCGGTTTGCTGCTTCTCGCACTTGATCGTGACCCACTGGCCTTCGGCGCGGACCTGCATGTAGAAGGTGCGGTTGCCGGGAACGCCAACGGTGCCGGTGGTGAAGGCGTCGACGTCGTCGAACTCGAAGAAGATGCTCATCAGGCCGGCTTCAGCTCGGTCAATGGGCGGCCAGTCGAGTTGACGGCGAGCACGATCGGGCCGCCGGCGTGCCACGTCACGGCGCTGACCGACGCCGGGCTGATCACGATGCGCTGGAACAGATCGATGTGGGTGCCCATCGCGTGCGCCACCGCGGCCTTGATCGTGTCGGCGTGACTGACGCACACGATCGTGCCGCCGGGATGCAGTTTGCGGAGCTTGTCGAGTGCGCCGACCATGCGGGTCTGCATCTCGATGAAGCTCTCGCCGTTCGGGAAACGGAATGTCGACGGTGCGCGCTGCACGGTTGTCCACTCGGGCAGCTTCATCAGGTCTTTGAGTTCCTTGCCGGTCCAATCACCGAAGTCGCATTCGAAGAGACCGCGTTCGATCTTCGTCTTCAGGCCGCAGGCGGCAGAAATGGGCGCAGCGGTTTCCTTGGCGCGTTCCAATGGCGAGCTGTACACGGCATCGATCTTCAGTTCAGCGATGCGGAGCGCTGCGATCTTGGCTTGCTCGTGCCCTTGATCGGCGAGATGCAGGCCCTTGGCTCGGCCCGGAAGGACCTTTCCGGTCGTCGGTGTCTGGCCGTGCCGCACCATCAAAATCGTCGTCGGCTTCGGGCCCTGCTTGGCGGCTTGCTTCTTGGGCGCCGTCGACCGGGTACTGGTCGTCGTTGCCGTCTTCTTGCGCGTCGTCGTTGCCATGAGTGCCTTTCACGCTACCGACGGCCAACCTACTGTTGATGCCTGTGCCCGATCCTCCCGTGCCCCGAAAGAAGCGAACAACACCGAGCCGCGTGCGCACCCCGCTCGCGGTGCTGACCGCTGACATCCACGACTGTCGGCTGTGTCCGAGGTTGGTCGACTGGCGTGAACAGGTCGCTGCCGAGAAGCGGGCGTCATTTCGTGACGAGGAATACTCGGGGAAGCCGATCTCCGGCTTCGGTGACCCTGCGGCGCGTGTCGTCATCCTTGGCCTCGCGCCGGCCGCCCATGGCGCGAACCGCACCGGACGGATGTTCACCGGGGACCGCAGCGGCGACTGGCTGTTCCGTGCAATGCATCGGGCGGGCCTCGCGAACCAGGCTCAGTCAGTGTCCGCTGACGACGGCCTGGAGCTGACCGACGCCTGGGTGACCTCCGCCGTGAAGTGCGCACCACCATTGAACAAGCCGACCATCGACGAGCGCGACGCGTGTCGGCCGTTTCTTGTCCGTGAGCTCGAAGCACTCGCGGAGGCTCGCGTCGTCATCTGCCTCGGGACATTCGGATACGCGGCGGCATGCAACTTCTTCGGGGTGCGCCCGCGGCCGAAGTTCGGACACGGCGTCGAGGTGCAGGTCGAATCCTCAGATGGCCGTCCGCTGACACTCATCTGCAGCTATCACGTGAGCCAGCAGAACACCTTCACCAAACGTCTGACCGAACCCATGCTCGATTCAGTGTTCTCCCGCGCTGTCGAACTCGCCGGTCAGTCGGTGCCAGGCACAGACTGACCGGCAAGGGCGAGGACAAGTGCTTCTGCTGCGAGCGCATGGGCGGTCCGTGCGTCGCCAAGCATGTGGGGGAGTGAGAAGAATCCATGGAACTGGCCGGTGAACTCGACGTGGCTCACCTGAACGCCGAGGGCCGCCATCCGGTGCGCGTACGCGACACCTTCGTCGCGCAGTGGATCGAAGCCGGCAGTGATGACGAGTGTCCGTGGGCTTTGCATCAGCTGCGCGTCGGAAGCGAGGAGCGGTGACACCCGGGGGTCTGTCGGGCTGCCCGCACCGCCTGACAGGTAGTGATCCGTGAACCATTGCATCGAGCTTTTCGTGAGGAAATACCCCTCAGAATTCTCTTCGTACGAGTCGCTGCCCATGCGGCAATCGGTGACGGGGTAGACGAGCAGTTGGAATCTGATCGGCACGGACGCCTCATGGACGACGACAGTGGCGAAGTTTGCTCCGGCAGAGTCGCCGCCGACAGCGATCCGGTTCGGGTCGATGCCGAGCTCATCGGCGTTGGCATGCGCCCACTCGGTCGCCTGGACGCAATCGTCGAGCCCAGCAGGGAACGGTGCTTCGGGTGCGAGCCGGTAGTCGACGCTGAGTACGGCATGGCCACTGCGATTGGTGAGGGACCGGCAAATGTTGTCGTGACTGTCCAGATCGCCGATGACCCAGCCTCCACCGTGGAAGAAGACGAGCAATCCGGGAAGCTTTTCGCCGGGTTCCGACAGGTACAGGCGGCACGGAACACCATTGGCGTCGACGTCGCGGATCTCCCAGCAGTCCTCCGTCGGATCGGGCGCGAGTTCGGCACGCGTGGCCCGCGCGGCGGCTGGCTCCTGGGAGTCGAGGGCGGGTGCGCCGATCTGTTCCATCAGGTCGAGCAGGGATCGCGCTTCCCAGTTCAGGGCGGGGGTGTCGAGATGGCTGAGCGGCATCGTCACATCGTGCCAGTAGCCTCGGGTCACTGTGAACTCCGACCTCGCCAACCTCGAGATCAGCACGCGGATTGATGCGTTGACATCGCCGAAGCGGCACGTCCGCCGAGGGCTCGCTGTGCTGGCCGTTGCCGTTGTGGGCCTGAGCGCCTGCAACTCCGATCCGGGTCGCAAGCGCGTAGTCGAAGACATCATCCAGACCTCGGTCGAGCAGGGTGACCTCACCGAAGCACAGGGCGACTGCATGTTCGAGAAGGTTGAGGCCTACTCAGAGACCCAGCTCGAAGAGATCGCGAAGTCAGCCGAAGACGCGGGTCCCGGTACGGCGATCGAACTCTTCGAAGCCGACCTCGCGGCCTGTAAGTAACTCCGGTCAGCCCCGGCGCCCGGCGCCGAACGTTGAGCCGAGCGGCGCGCTGACGCAGGACGAGTTGGTGCCTGGCACCAAGTCGTCCGTCAGTCTGTGGGCTTGGCGTCTTCGGACTTTGCTGCGGCTGCCTTCTTTTTCTTGGGCGGCGGCACGCCGACTGCTGGGGCCGGGTCGGCGCCGTCGGGCCAGCGGCGCCGGCTGACGATCGACAGGAGGCGGAGCAGCCGCATCGCCGTTTCGTCGGTCTGAGCGGGCCGTGCAATCAGTGAGCCGTCGGCGATCATCCGCTCGATGACTTCTTCTCCGAGTGCGGTGCGGACGATGGTCAGCGTCCAGT
>RCMY010002671.1_pt1 | contig 16060 bp, 9 predicted proteins | sample 2041341 | NCBI WGS metagenome assembly RCMY01 (sample SAMN09708234, study PRJNA481090) | Marine sediment metagenome, whole genome shotgun sequencing project. | reverse complement strand
AACCGAATTAAAGACGGTCGTTTTACCTTGCATGGAAAAAACTATCAATTGGGATTAAATGATGGCGATAAGTCACTTCATGGTGGAATCCATGGATTTGATAAACGTATGTTTGTAGCGAGTATTTTTGATGAAGGAATGCTGCAACTCCAATACCGAAGTGTCGATGGTGAAGAAGGTTATCCTGGAACAGTGGATGTAATTATTACCTATCGTACTTTTGACGATACTTTATCAGTTACCTACGATGCAGTTTCTAATAAGGATACTCTTGTGAACTTGACCAATCACAGTTATTTCAATTTATCCGATACATCGAATCAATTGAAGAATCATACATTACAAATTCAAGCTCATGAGTTTGCGGAAATCGATGAAAACTTAGTAACCACAGGTAATTTTATTCCGGTTGCTGATACTTTATTTGATTTCAGAAAACCACAAGAAATCTATCAACAGTTACAAAAGAATCATCCTCAAAAAGAACGTGCAAAAGGCATTGATCATCACTACAACTTTTCCACATCTACCAATCAAGTTGTACTCGATTATCCACCATTAAAAAGAAGACTAATAGTAAGCACGAGTATGCCTGGAGCACAGATATACACTGCAAACTTTTTAGATAAACGATGGTTTAGAAATAATAAAGAATTTGGTTTTAGAGATGCAATCTGTATTGAAACCCAAGCGATAAGTAATTCAATCAACTTTAGCGAAGGTCTTGAAGTGATATTAAGAGCATTTGAACCGTATCATGAATGGACGAACTATCGTTTTGAGTCTTATGAATAAGTAAAAGAACTCCTTATCACTGTATCAGTGACGAGGAGTTCTTACTGTATTTTTATATTCCACGATATTGACTTGGGGAACAATCATAGTATTTTTTGAATAAAGTATAGAAATATGAAGAATTATGAATCCCACAAAGTAATGAAATTTCTTTTATCGATAAATCAGTTTCCATAAGCATAGCTTTTGCTTTCTCCATACGTGATTGCGTGATGTACTCGCTAAGTGAAATCGATCGTTGTGATTTGAACTGCCTGTTTAAGTAGGTAGTGCTAAGCGAAAAATGTTCTGCAACAGACTTTGAAGATAGATTAGGGTCACTAAGGTTATCATTTGTATACTTTATGACTTCTTCAATGAAGCTTAACAATTTTTCTTTTTTCTCGCTATCTTTCTGTTTTAAGTATTTTATAGAAATTGCCTCAATATACGCATCAACAATGTCAATTCTGCTAGTAGATTCAATGAAACTCTCGAACTCATCGATAGTCATGATAGTTTCTTCAAAGAGTTCATCAGCAATAATGGAATAGATACTTGAATATAGCTGAATATAAAACATAATTATTTTTGAGAAAGGATTTCTTTTTACTGTTTTATACCATATTTCAAGATATTCATAACTACTTGGTAAATCCAAACGTAGTAAAGAATTAATATAGCTTGATTCAAGCAATGCTACATCATCTAAATCTGTTGAGTTAGTTGGTAAGTTTTTTTCATCAAAAAAGTATTGATTTGGATAAATTGGAATGAGCTCAGTTAATGTCAAAATGTTTTGATATGCATGGTAGAGGCACTGGTAATCATTTGCTAGAGATTGAAAGACTTTAAATGAATGATTATCGTTTAATGATATTAAAGCATCTGTAGGAGATACATTAGAGAAGATAATTAACTGGTTGTTGTATTCTACCCAATCAAAATCAAAGTCAAATTCTGGTATTTCAAAATCAGGGTTATTGATTGCCGACAAATAAATTGGTGTATTGATATCAATTAATAAGTTCGTTGGGACACACTGAATAATTTTTGAATTGCTCAGAGTCGAAATGTAAAAATCTACACGTTGGTTTGTCTTGAGTTGTTCTTTTTGATTCTTAAAATCAGATATTCGAGTATCAAGTGATGTACTAAAGGTCTCACTCTCAGAATCAATAATTTCAAACTCATTTATAATTTTTTCCAAAGGTTTATGATAACGTTTTGTGATATTCACATAGAGAAATGAAATCGTAAAAAACAGAGCGAAGAAAGCCAAGGATCCAATATAAATAATATAGTTGTTTGACTTGAGTAAGGTTGATTGATCTATTTCTTTAATAAGATACCAATCCAAAGATTCTATCGATGAATAGTAGACTAAGCGTGAATCTGATAAGCGTATGTATCCATGCTCTTTATCAAACTTTGAAAATATGTCAGAAATATTCAAATTATTTTTATTTGTGTCGGATTTGAATGTTTTATTTATTGATGGAATGAAGATGTAGTCATCATCATTTGATTTATCAAAAAGAGAATGATTCAAAGAATTGGCATCAATATTAATAATCATTTGTTCTTGCTTATTCTTTGTATCGAAAAATTTGAAGGAATAGACCCATTCTTCTTTATCAAAATTATTAAGCGTTCTTGAGTGAATAGATGCATCACTAAATTCAAGAGACACTTTATCCTGGAAATCAGGGAAGTCAATGACGCCATTATTAGAGGTAAATACTTTATTCATTTGAGGATTGTAAATGTACGCAGAATGAATATAAGAACTTGTACTTACTAGGGCATTTAGGGCGCGAATTCCAGTGATAACTTCAAAGTTAGAAAGGTTATCTTCTGTTTTCAGCTTTTTTATGTCGGGAGAATAAAATGAGTTTAGTGATGAATAACGAACTGTATCTAAACTGTGATTAATCATCGATTGAGATGATTTTTGCATTGAACCAATATACTCAGAAAGTATATTTAAGGTGTTGTGTTTATAAATATTAATAGTAGTAATTAGAATTAAAGTAAAGCAAATACCAGCTATAGCAACGTTATAGAATAAAGTTTTCTTCAAATAACTCATATTTTTAAATTTATTCACAATTAGTTCTCCTTATATTTTTATATCCATGTTTAATATCTTGTTATTTTCATTTTTGACTTGTTATTGAACTATCATGTCACTTTTTTATTATATATCATTTAGTTAAGCAATACGAAACAAGGAGGAATTTTAGATGAAATTCAGAAAACGAAGTATCGCGAATGTATTGATAGTACTAATTATCGCGTTAGTACTAGCTGGATGTCAAAGTTCAGGAGGAGATGACAAGAAAGCAAGTAAAAAGGTCATGCTCTATTCCTCACTAAAAGAAGAACAGTTAGAAGCTCTTAAAAAAGGGTTCACTGCAAAATATCCAGATATTAAGATGGACTACTATGCAGCTGGAACTGGAAAAGTAGCTACAAAACTTGCAACAGAGAAACAATCAGGACAGATAGCAACTGATGTTGTCTGGATTGGAGATCCATCCAACTACATTACATTCAAGCAACAAGGTATCTTAGCTCCATATGAATCACCAGAAGCAAAGAATATCGATGCTAAATTTTAAGATTCAGAAAACTATTTCACAGGTGCTCGTTTGGTTATCATGGGACTTTCAACCAATACAAATTCTGTTAAAGATGCTGAAGCTCCAAAAGAATGGTCTGATCTATTAAAACCAGAATACAAAGATCAAATAGTGTTAACCGACCCAGGAGAGTCAGGAACAACATTCTATTTAGTAGCTGGATTAATGAACGATCCTAAATATGGAATCGACTTCTTCAAGAAACTAAAAGAGAATGGTGCAGAATTAGAAAGTGGAACTACTTCCACACATAATAAGGTTGCATCTAACGCATATAAAGTAGCTGTTGGTGTTGACTATGTTACACAATCTTTAGAGAAAAAAGGATCGACAATTAGATTCTCATATCCTGAAAAAGATTTAGTAGCGGTTTCTAGCCCAATTGCTCTTGTTAAAGATTCGCCAAATCAAGAAAATGGTAAATTGCTCTATGATTTCATTCTATCTAAAGAAGGTCAAGAAATATTATCCTCAATGGATTCTACTCCAATTCGTAATGACGTAACTAAAGAAGGTTCAATGTCATTAAATGAAATCTTAGAACGTTCAATGACAATTGATGACTTAATTATTGCCGATAAAGGTTCAGAAATACTAAAACAATTTGACGAAATATTTAAACAATAAAGGAAGGAGAGAATATGGCTCGAGTTAGGTTTGAAAACATCTCTTTCAGTTATGGTAGTAAAAACATTGTAAGTAACTTAAACCTTGAAGTTAACGATGGTGAAATTATGGGGATCATCGGTCCTTCAGGTAGTGGTAAAACAACAATTATTCGATTATTGTGTGGATTCATAAAACCAGAATCAGGTGCAATTTATATTGATGATACTTGCGTATTTGATTCTAAACGACGCATTAACATAGCTCCTGAAAGAAGGAACATTGGGGTTGTTTTCCAAGATTATGCAGTATGGCCACATCTTACTGTATTGGAAAATGTTATGTATCCATTGAAAAAGAGAAAAGTTAAAAAAGAGAAAAGAACTGAAATAGCACTAAACGCTTTAAAACAGGTTCAAATGGAAGATTATGCAAAGCATATACCTTCGCAGCTTAGTGGTGGACAGCAGCAACGTGTTGCGATAGCACGTGCACTTGTGTCCTCCTCAGAGTTAATAATACTTGATGAACCTATTACTAACTTAGATTTAAAATTAAGAGAATCAATGCTTGAAGAAATTCGAGAAATACAACAATCTATCGGTACAACTATTATCTACATTACTCATGATCAAGAAGCATCACTACAAATTTGTGATCGTCTAGCTATCATTGATAATCAAGGTGATATCAGACAAATTGGTAATGATTACGATATTGTCATGAATCCTAAAGATAAGTTTGTGTTTGAATTCATAGGTATATCAAACTATATACCTGTTAAAAATATTGATGATGCAATTATTATCAATACTGCGGAAGGCAATATTAAAATTGATGAATCTTCTGAAGTAAGTCAAAGTAAACACTATGACCTTGCTGTACGACCAACGGATATCGAATTTGACGAAGCATCTCCCTTGAAGGTTAAAATAGACTCCTCGACATTCTTAGGGAATGTTACAAACTATTTTGCAAGCTTGGGAGACCAGCAAATTCGTATTCAACAAAGTGCACTGAGTGTTTTGAAGAAAAGACCATATCAAGAAAACGAAGTGGTTGGCATCAAATTCTTAAAGAAAATTTACTATGAAAGAGAGGAAGCATAATGTTTAAGAACAAGTTGAAAACAAATCCAGACTTAGCAGCAATGGATGGAAAACGAAAACTTCCTCTCGACAAAATGATGACGATACTTAGTTTCGTTATTCTCGTTATTGTTGCAATTATTCCAGTTGTAATGATTATCTATAATGCCTTATTTGTAAATGGGCAATTAGATCTCGATACTTTTGGAAGAATCTTATTTGATCCTGAAAACTTAGGGTCGGTATGGAATACAGTTAAAATTGCATTCTGGGTAACCTTATTTGGTACAGCTATGGGCTTGTTCTATGCGTGGTTACTAGGACGTAGTGACATCCCTATGAAGGGCTTAATGCGTGCCTTATTTAACATTCCTTATATGTTCCCACCATTCTTTGGAGCGATGGCTTGGGACTTACTCTTATCAGGTAGAGGTGGATATCTAAACACATGGTTAATGTCGACCTTCAACTTAACTTCTGCACCTATCAATATAAACTCTATATGGGGGATAATCTTTGTTGAAATATCGTACTATTTCCCATTTGTGTTCATGCAAGTAGTAAGTGCATTGGAGAGAATGGATCCAACTTTAGAAGAATCAGCCCGAATTGCTGGTGCGAAACAAGGATATGTTATTCGTAAGATTACATTACCACTTGTAAGACCTGCAATCTCATCAGGAGCTCTTCTGATTATGATCTCGTCTCTATCTCATTTTGGAGTTCCTTCAATCCTGGGATTCTCACAAAACATCTACACACTTCCTACTAGAATTTTCGAACTGATAAACAGATCGTCAGGAGACTTTAGAGGTGTACGTGAAGCGGCAGTATTATCAATCCTGCTTGTAGTAGTCGTATCGATTGCACTAATCGCTCAAAGAAAACTTCTCAAGTCAGGAAGTTATGACATTATCAAAGGTAAAAGTATGCGTCCAACTCTTATTAAATTAAGAGGCGCTAAGTTACCATTATTGATTGTATCGTTCTTAACATTATTTGTAGTTGTTGTAGTCCCTATGGTTATGATTTTCTTAGTAGGACTTCTAAAATCATTTGGATTGCCTCTCACATTCGCAAACTTCACGTTTGATAATTATCGAAACATAATCTTCAATAATCAGTTGGTAAGAGATGGGGTACTAAACTCACTGTTCCTATCGTCATCTGCTGGATTGATTGATATGTTCCTTGGTGTGATGATTGCTTATGTAATTATTAAGATCAAGCCTAAAGGGAAAGGTATCCTTGAATTCTTATCCATGCTTCCTTATTCGTTACCTGGAACAGTTCTTGCAATTGGAGTTATCCTTGCTTGGTCCGGTAGAATCTTTGGAATCAACTTGTATAATACGATTTGGATTATTCTCATTACCTATCTAGCACGATACTTGTCCTTCTCCATGAACTCTTCCTCCGCCGCTTTAAGGCAAGTTCACCCATCTTTAGAAGAAGCATCAAGGTCGTGTGGAGCATCCCATACAGAATCATTAAAAGACATTACTTTCCCTCTTATTAGACCTGCAATGTTATCGGGATTCTTCCTTATTTTCCTACCAGCAATGCGCGAATTAACAGCAAGTGCTCTGTTATATGGACCTTATACTCGTACTCTTGGGGTTGCTATCTATGCATTGAGATCTGACGGATACATAACGGAGGCTAGTGCTCTAGCAACACTTACGATTATCCTGATCATTATTTGTAATTTAGTCATAACGCAACTAACTAAAGAAAGAAAGGGTGTGTAACATGAATCAGATAGAATTAAAAAATGTTACGAAGCAATTTACAACTAAAACCTTGGGAACTGTAACTGCAGTTGATGATTTTAGTCTTAATATTAAAAAAGGTGAATGCTTCTCTTTCTTAGGCCCTTCAGGATGTGGAAAGACTACAACATTACGAATGATTGCTGGATTCGAAGATTTAACAGAAGGAGAAATCTATCTAGAAGGAAAAGCAGTATCGATTAAAGATAAGAATATCTACGTTCAACCTGAGGATAGAAACTTAGGAATGGTGTTCCAAGCCTTTGCAGTATGGCCGCATCTTAATGTATTTGATAACGTTGCTTTTCCACTACAAGTACAGAAAAGACCGAAAGCTGAAATCAAAGAAAGAGTTATGGTTGCTCTAAAGCAAACAAACCTAGATAAACAAGCAGATGTGTTTCCTTCTGACTTGTCTGGTGGAGAACAACAACGTATTGCACTGGCACGTGCGATTGTTGTAAACCCAGGAATACTATTACTTGATGAGCCTTTATCAAATCTTGATCCAAAACTCCGTGAATCAATGAGATTTGAGATTAAGAGATTACAAAGAGAATTCAATTTTACAATTATCTTCGTAACCCATGATCAGTCTGAAGCTCTTGCGCTATCGGATAGAATATTGGTTATGGACAAAGGTAAGATAATTCAAGTAGATACACCGGAAAAAATATATAACGCTCCTGCTAATCTATTTGTTCATAACTTCTTGGGTGAGTCAAACTTTACTGATGTATACTTTAAGAATAATTCCGTCTATGTAGAAGGGGAAGATAATCAAACAGTATCGATTAAAGTAAAAAACACTCATAAAGTTAAGACATTAGCAACACGTCCTAGTGAAATTGATATTAACAAAGAAAAAGGTTATCAAGGAGTTGTTATTAGAAAAATAATACTTGCTGAGTTTACTAACTACTTCGTTAAGATAGGAACTCAAGTCATTAAAGTACAAACATCACATCATAATAATTTTGAGATTGATGATGTATGCTATCTGAATTTTCTAAATCCTATTTGGTATGACGAAAATAAAGAAATGATTGAATAGAAATTTATTCATTCATTAGTAGAAATATAGACTAAGATAAGCTCCTACCAAAGGATCGTTTTCGATACATGCACTATGTAAACTATGGTAGGAGTTTTCTTTTCCATATTTTAAAACTAGGCATATTTTATGCTTTATTAATGGTATAATATCAATATAAGTAAACGCTTACATAGCGTCTAAACCAAAGGAGGTTTATCTATACATGAAGTATGTATATATGTTCTCAGAAGGAAATAGCTCAATGAAGGAGCTATTGGGAGGCAAGGGTGCAAACCTTGCAGAAATGACAGTCTTGGGCTTACCAGTACCTGAAGGGTTTACGGTTACTACAGAGGCTTGTCTTCGATATTATGAAGATAATAAAGAAATTGCCCCAGCAATCAAGTATGAAGTCCGAGACTATATCAAAAAACTCGAAGAAGTGACAGGAAAGAAACTAGGAGACAAAACGAATCCATTACTTATTTCTGTAAGAAGTGGTGCTCGTGCATCAATGCCTGGAATGATGGATACAATTCTAAATCTAGGGATGAATGATGAAGTAGTTGAAGGATTAGAATCACTTACCAATAATAGAAGATTTGCTTATGATTCTTACCGACGATTCATTCAGATGTATTCCGACGTTGTTATGGAATTGCCAAAGGCAGAATTCGAGGCAATGATCGAAGAAATAAAAGAAAATCGTGGAATCACAGAAGATAATGATTTAACAGCTGATGACATGGTTGAAATGGCGAATAAATTTAAAGCTTTCTATAAGGAGCAAGTAGGGAAAGATTTCCCACAAGATCCATTTGTACAACTCTTTGCTTCTATAGAAGCAGTATTTAGATCTTGGAATAATCCACGTGCTCTTTACTACCGTCGTATGAATGAGATTCCTAACAATTGGGGAACTGCAGTCAATATTCAACGAATGGTTTTCGGTAATATGGGAGAAAATTGTGCAACAGGGGTTTGTTTCACACGTAACCCAGCAACAGGAGATAAGCATATCTTCGGTGAGTTCCTCTTCAACGCTCAAGGTGAGGACGTTGTTGCTGGTATCCGTACACCATATAATATTGGTGAGCTAAAACCTGTTATGCCTGAGGCGTACCAAGAATTCGAAGAAATCTGCCATCGACTCGAACAACACTACAAAGATATGCAAGACGTTGAGTTTACAATTGAAAACGGAAAACTATACATGCTTCAAACTCGAAGTGGTAAACGTACCTCAAATGCATCCTTAAAGATTGCGGTTGATTTAGTTAATGAAGGACTAATTGATAAGAAACAAGCTCTCATGCAAATTGATGCGCGTATTCTTGACTCAATGCTACATCCTCAGTTCAGTGAAGAAACACTGAAAGATGCTAAAGAGATTGGCCAAGGGTTAGCGGCGTCACCAGGAGCAGCAGGTGGTCAAGCAGTATTTACAGCTGATGAAGCAGTTCGCTATCATGAGCAAGGCAAGAAAGTAATATTAGTTCGTTTAGAAACATCACCAGAAGATATCGAAGGAATGCATATTGCTCAAGGTATCTTAACAGCACGTGGTGGAATGACATCACATGCTGCTGTTGTAGCACGTGGTATGGGAACATGCTGTGTTGCTGGATGTTCCGAAGTGGTGTTCTTAGATGAAACATCCTTTAGACTGGGTGGAAAGGTATACCACGAAGGGGATGAAATCTCACTTGATGGTAGCACTGGTAAAATTTATGATGGATTAATTCCTACAGTACCTGCACAAATTTCAGGTGATTTCGAAACAATCATGAAATGGGCAGACGAATACCGTACATTATCCATTCGTACCAATGCTGATTCACCAGCAGATACACGCCAAGCTATCGAGTTTGGTGCTGAAGGTATTGGCTTGATTCGTACAGAACATATGTTCTTTGAAGCGGACCGTATTAAAGCAATGCGTGAAATGATTCTAAGTGACACTGTAGAAGAACGTAAACTTGCTTTGGATAAACTATTACCAATGCAACGTGGAGACTTCGAAGCTATCTTTGAAACATTAGAAGGTCGACCATCAACAGTGCGTTATCTTGATCCACCATTACACGAATTCTTACCTACAAAAGATAAAGATATAATTGCTTTAGCTGAAGAAATGAACGTAACAGAAACAACGTTAAGAGAACGTATTACAAGCCTCCATGAGTTCAACCCAATGATGGGACACCGTGGATGTCGTCTTGATGTTACGTATCCTGAGATTGCAGTAATGCAAACAAAGGCTATTATCGAAGCCGCAATTAATGTCAATAAGAAACAAAGTGACTATACTGTAAAAGTAGAAATCATGATTCCACTTGTTGGAGAACTTGAGGAACTTAAGTTTGTAAAACGTTATGTTGTGGAAACTGCAGATCGTATCATTAAAGAAAACAATACTCATCTTGACTATATTGTGGGTACAATGATTGAACTTCCTCGTGCTTGTGTGACAGCAGATCATCTTGCATCGGAAGCAGAGTTCTTCTCATTTGGTACCAATGACTTAACTCAAATGGTCTTTGGTTTCTCAAGAGATGATGCATCGAAGTTCTTACCAGCTTACTATGATAATAAGATCTTTGAACAAGATCCATTTGTCCGCTTTGACCAAACAGGTGTTGGTCCATTAGTGCAAATGGCAATTGATAAAGCGAAATCAGTGAAACCTAATATGAAGTTAGGAATATGTGGAGAACATGGAGGGGATCCAAGCTCAATTGAATTCTTCCATAAAGCAGGATTATCCTATGTATCTTGCTCACCTTACCGTGTTCCTATTGCTCGATTATCAGCAGCTCAAGCAGCAATTAAGTTTGGATAGTACGAACAGGCATCGTTATTGATGCCTGTTTTTTCATGCATTATCGACCACTTGCAGATAGAATTATGCAACTTACCAATAAAAATAAGTATAATTTCATGAATTAAGTATGATGGAGTCAGGTGATCAATATGGAAAAAAAGAAAAGAAGCGTTATCGAAAACATTAGGTATTACTTTTCCGAGATTAGAGAAGATAATCCTAAAATATATGTGTATTCAGGGATTCACATCCTAGCAACAATCGTAGTAGTTTCAATTACGAGCATTATACCAACGTTACTCATTGGAATCTTAACTAGAAATCCAGACAATGTAGGATCTCTTACTCCAGTATTCTTACTATTTGTTGTATTAGGAGTCTTAACATATACACAACTCCATACAGGGATAGTCAAGGACATTCAAAGTATTATGGTGCGTATCCTATCATTTGGTAGAAAAGTATATGTTAAATTCCTAACGATGGATTATGAAGCACTGGAGAAAGATGATGTACAGAAACAGTATCGTCGTGCTACTGAAAATGGATTAAGTAATAATTCTGCCGGTACCGAAGCAATGTTTAAACATGTAGAAACAATACTTATTAATGTTGGGATTATCTTAATATTTGGAATATTTCTTACGACATTCAACCCAATTGCATTTCTACTCATTCTTGCTGTAGGCGTACTTAATTCATATCTATTAACATTTACGCGTAGGTATCGTGAGAAAACACGACCAGAGTGGACAAAGATAGAAACGCAACGATATCAATTAAAACGTGATGCACTTAAATCAGAAAATGGGAAAGATGCTCGTATCTATAATGTTAAAAAAATTTATAATAAAAAAGTTGATGACTTAACAGAGAAACGAATGATGTATGAGCGTAAAGAAGCAAACATTACCCTAATAACAAGCGTAATTAGTACAAGCGTAACCTTAATTCGTGATGTATTCATCTATACTGTGCTCGTGAAATCAGTTCTTGATGGTTCAATGAGTATTGTCGAGTTTACGCTATTCTTCAATATTATGGGGATGTTCAACCAATGGATAACAGCAATTGTTGATTCTATTCATCAAGTTGGATTAGCTTCTCAAGATATCGACGATGTTCGTAACTTCTTAGAAGTGGAAGATAGCACAGATGGAATCGATGTACCCAAAGCAGATTCATATACCCTTGAGTTTGACGAGGTATCCTACCGTTATCCTGGTCTTGCTGAAGATACGCTGAAGAACTTATCATTCTCCTTATCAGTATCACACTCAATTGCCTTAGTTGGGATAAATGGTGCAGGTAAGTCAACAATAGTAAAACTAATGCTAGGACTTATCCGACCAAGTACGGGTGTTATTCGACTTAATGGTATTGATATTACTGAGTTTAACCGTCGATCCTATTTTGAAATGTTTGCACCTGCTTTCCAAGAGAATGAGGTGTGGGCACTTACTTTAGCTCAAAATATAGCAATGTCATCGGATGAACTTGATGAAGCTAAAATTGAGGAACTCTTAGGGGAACTTGGTTTGAATGATGTAGTTGATGACTTACCTAAAGGAATTCAAACAAACATGACAACAAATATTCACTTAGATGGTACCAATCTATCCGGTGGGCAAAGTCAGAGATTAATGCTGGCACGAGCACTCTTCAAAGATGCACCATTCTTAGTGCTTGATGAACCTACAGCTGCACTGGATGCAATTGCGGAACAAGCAATGTATGAAAAGTATCACGAGTATTCAAGTAACAAGGCATCCCTGTTCATTTCTCACCGACTATCATCAACACGATTCTGTGATGAGGTACTCTTCTTAGAAAACGGTGAAATTATTGAACGAGGAACTCATGCATCCTTACTAAAAAATAACGGTCCTTATGCAAATATGTTTAAAGTTCAAAGTCAGTATTATCAGAAAGGGGAAACCAATGAAGAAACTATTTCAAGTGTTGCAGCTAGTCCAATCAATTAATCCCTGGGCGATCTTTAATGTATTGGTAACGCAAGCACTAACATTGAGTCAACCCTATGTTCTCTTGTTCTACAGTGCAAAAATTATTAACTTATTAATAGACACTACGCAATATGAAGTAGTGATGAGAGAAGTTATTGTATTCTTAATTATTATGTATATCTTATCCATTCTAAAAGATGTATTTGCGCGAATTAATACAGTAAGTAAAAACGATGTCTATTATCGTTTAGATGATAAACTAACGAAGAAGTCACTATCAATGGATTATGAAGCACTCTGTGATCCTGAAAACCGTTTGAAGTTTCAAAGAGCAGAAGAAGGATCAAACTTCAGTGGTGGAATCTTTACCTTTCTTGATGAAGTTTTAGGGTTCATTTTCTCAATAATTATTAGTATTGGTGTTGCAGGAACTGCTGTTGTGCTCTTGTTCACATCAAAGTCAGTTGAAACATCCTCACTTGCTCAATTTTCTAATTCCTTTATATTTTCGTTAGTATTAGTATTACTCATGGTTATTCCTGTTCTTGTGTCAGTTGTCGCTAACTCAAAAGCTTCCAATCTTCAATTTGAAGGTTTCAAAGCTATTACACTTATTAACCGTGAGTTCTCCTATTACTCGCAGACAATCTTAACGGATAACACAGCTGGTAAAACAATTCGCCTTTATAATGGCGATGCCATGATCCTAAAGGTATTTGAAGAATCAAGTCTTAAGTTCTCCGAAAGGTTAACAGAAGTGCATACAGAAAGTCTTCGCTATACAGGAGGATCACAAATTGTTACCTTACTAGCAATGGGTATTCTCTACAGTATGATTGGTGTCAAAGCAATGGTTGGAGCAATCACAATCGGTTCAGTACTCATGATTGCTGGATACATCCAAACGGTGGTACTTACGCTTGTGAATGGATTAGGGAAGATTGCTTTCCTCCAAAACATGGTTAACTACTTACAGTATTTTATTGATTATCTGAATCTACCCGATGCTCCAAGTGGTGATAAACCCGTCAAGGACCTCGATACATTTGAACTTAAATTTGATAATGTCTCGTTCTCCTATCCAGGTAGTGACAAGAAAGTACTGGATTCTATCAATCTAACAATCACTGATAAGGAAAAAATTGCGATTGTTGGTCAGAATGGAGCAGGGAAAACAAGTTTTATTAAACTTATCTGTCGACTTTATGAACCGACTTCAGGAACTATTAGTTTAAATGGTGTTGATATTAAGGAGATGGATCGTGAAGATTACTTAAGACAATTATCAGTAGTCTTTCAAGATTATCACTTATATCCTTTTGAAATTGCAGACAACGTGACATTAGGTACAGCTTTTGATGAACAGCGCGTCATGGAGTCTCTTGAGGTAACAGGAGTAAGTAATAAAGTGAAGAGTCTTGAAAAGGGAATTCACACATCGTTAAAGGGTCAATATGATGATGGTGTCCAACTTTCTGGTGGTGAATCGCAAAAGGTTGCAATTGCTCGTGCATGGTATAAAGATACTCCACTCGTTATCTTAGATGAACCAACTGCTGCCCTAGATCCAATCTCAGAGTATGAAATTTATCGAAACTTTGATGAGCTCATGGACAATAAAACAGCCATCTACGTATCCCATCGCATGAGTTCCTGTAGATTCTGTGATCGAGTGCTTGTATTTGACCTTGGAAAGGTAATTCAAGACGGTCATCATGATGAACTTATCGAAGTTGATGACATGTATGCTCACTTGTTTAATGCCCAAGCACAGTACTATATTAATTAGAAGCACTGAAAAGTGCTTTTTCTTCGCATTAACAATCGCTTGTGAAAATAGTTGAATTGTGAACTAGTTTGACTAAGTATTCACAAGTGTTATTATTTATATAGAGAGCTGATCAAAATTTCTCCAATTATGCAAGTTTCTTTCTTTGGTCAGCGCTCACTTGTTTGAGCGCACAAAGAGACTGATGAGCACAATTGGCTTTTGGACAGTCATAAGGAGGAGCTATGAGCAATAGAGTTTTAATTATTGGTGGAGTTGCTGGCGGCGCATCTGCTGCAGCACGTGTACGCCTTCTTGATGAACATGCTGAAATCGTAATGTTTGAACGTGGACCTTATGTTTCATTCTCAAACTGTGCTTTACCATTTCATTTAAGCGGTATAGTTGAAAATTCTGATGATCTAGTATTGATGACACCTTGGGAATTTGAACATCAATATAATATCGAAGCACGAGTTAATTCAGAAGTTATTAAAATTAATCGAGCAGATAAAACAGTTGATGTTAAGAACTGTTTAACAGGGGAAGTGACACAAGAACGTTACGATGAACTTGTGTTATCACCAGGTGCTAATGCAATTATGCCTCGTAGTATTACAGGTATAGATCGTGAGCATGTCTTCTCAGTAAGAAATGTTCCTGACATCGCAAAGATTAAAAAATATATCGATGACAACAGTGTTGAAGATATAGTAGTTGTAGGTGCTGGTTTTATTGGTTTAGAAGTTGCAGAAAACTTACGTATTGCAGGTAAAAACGTCACAATCGTTGAAGCTGCACCACAAGTATTAACACTTTTAGATTATGATATGGCACAAACATTACATCATGAAATTATGAAACATGGTGTTGATTTAATTGTTAGCGATTCTGTTACTGAAATTACAGATACTGAAGTTATCTTAAATTCAGGAAAACATGTGAGTGCTAAGGCTGTTGTTATGGCAATTGGGGTAACACCAGAAGTTAGCTTAGCTAAAGATGCAGATCTTGAGCTCGGTGTAACAGGTGGTATCAAAGTTAACCATCACTACCAAACAAATGATCCACATATTTATGCAGTAGGTGATGCAATTGAAGTAACTCACTTTATCACAAAGAAACCTACACGTCTTACATTAGCAGGTCCTGCTCAACGTCAAGCACGTGCAGCAGCTGGCCATATGTATGGTAAGACATACCGTAATAAAGGGGTTATTGGATCATCAGTTGTTCAATGTTTTGATTTAAACGTTGCAACAACAGGATTGAATTCCCTTCAATGTGAAAAAGAAGGCATTGATCACCGTATCGTTTATGTAATTCCTGGAGATAAAGTAGGCTTAATGCCAGATTCAAATCCTTTATTCTTCAAACTCATTATTGCTTATCCAAGCGGACAAATCTTAGGAGCACAAGCTCTTGGTAAGGGTGCTGCTGATAAACGTATTGATGTTATCGCAACAATGATTACAATGAACGGTAATCTTGAAGATTTAGCAGAACTAGAGCTTTCATACTCACCAATGTACAGTACAGCTAAAGATGTTGTTAACCATGCAGCATTAGTTGGATTAAAC
>RCMY010002670.1_pt1 | contig 16062 bp, 15 predicted proteins | sample 2041341 | NCBI WGS metagenome assembly RCMY01 (sample SAMN09708234, study PRJNA481090) | Marine sediment metagenome, whole genome shotgun sequencing project. | reverse complement strand
CAAAACCAACTTCAGCAGGAACAAATAAAAAGTATTGAATCCTACCTTGAATCCATCGACAGGTTACTGCATATTGCTGCCGACAATGTGGCTTGCGTTTAGCGCGCTGCAAATATTTCCAATTTGAACAAGCAGGTCGCCTTGCCAGCAACAGTGTACCAGCAACAAAAACTCGGGAAGACTGTTTATGAATTAACGACTATGTTGAATGAGTTCTCGCATACGGGCGCAAGACAATGGCGTCGTCGCCTGCGCGTGTCGGCCGCTCAGCGTGAGGACTTCCCCGCGCACGTGCTCGGCGACCCGCGTGACCCGGCGACCACCGTGGCGCCGGTGGTGCACCCGGACCATCTCCAGAGCATCGCCGCCTTCGTCGATCGGGCACGGGGCAACGGCGACTCCATCGTGTGGGGCGGTGCGGCCGTCGAAGGTTCCCAGCACTACCAACTCACGCTGATCGAACCGGCATCGAACGACTCCGAGATCGTGCAGTCCGAGGTCTTCGGACCGGTGCTCACCATGCAGACCTTCGCCGACGAGGCCGAGGCCATCGCCATGGCCAACTCGACGCAGTACGGGCTCTCGGCACTGCTGTACACCGGCTCCCGCGAACGGGCCGAGCGAGTCGGCAGCGCCATCCGGGCCGGCATCGTCTGGGTCAACACCTTCCTGATACGAGATCTCACCGCCCCGTTCGGCGGCATCGGGATCTCGGGCATCGGTCGCGAGGGCGGACAGTACGCACTCGAGTTCCACTCCGATCTCCAGACGATGGTGATCCTCGACGACACCACCAGCTGATGCTGCTGTGTCTCGGTGATCTGATCGAAGACATCGTGGTTGTGCTGAACAGCCCGATTCACCTGGCGTCCGACACCACGTCGCAGATCGTGCGACGCCGTGGCGGCAGCGCGGCCAACGTCGCTGCCACCGCCGGCGTGATGGGAAAGCCCGTCCGCTTCATCGGCCAGGTCGGCGGCGACGCCATCGGTGCGGCACTCGTCGACGAGCTCGCGACCGTCGGCGTCGACACCGCGTTCGTGGCACGCGAGGGAACGACCGGCACCATCATCGTGCTGGTCGACGACACCGGTGAGCGATCGATGCTCACCGATCGCCAATCGTGCATCTCGCTCGACCGTCCTGATCCGAGCTGGCTCGACGGCGTCTCGGTCCTCCATGTTCCCCTCTACGGGTTGGCCGAGGGCCGCTTGGCCGCCACGGTCGAGACCCTGATCGGCTGGGCCCACGACCGTTCGATCCCCGTGTCGATCGATGCCTCGTCGGTGTCGCTCATCGAGTCGATGGGCGCGGAACACACCCGTTGCCTCCTCGCCAGGCTCCGGCCGGCCGTACTGTTCGCCAACGAGGCCGAAGCGGAAACCCTCGACATCGAGGCGTCCGAGCGACCGGCGATCACGATCATCAAGCGCGGTGCCGGGCCGGCCTCGGTCCTCGTGAAAGGATCCGAACGGCGCGATGTCCCGGCGCTCGACGTCGGCCCGATCGACGACAGCACCGCAGCAGGTGATGCCTTCGCCGCTGGGTTCCTCACCGCTGCATGGCAAGACGACCCGATCGCGGCGTGCCGATCGGGGCATGCATCGGCCGTGATGGTGTTGCAGTCGCGCCAGGCCTGATCCTTCGGTGGCAATCCTTCGGCGACCCTCCTTCGGCGACCCTCCGTCGTCAGGCGGGCCCGCCCGGGGGGACGCTGATTGCCCCACTCGGGCAACGTTCGATCACGACGGCGGCGCGGTCGGTCGGAAGGGTCGCACCGTCGACGACCGTGGCGATCGCGTCGTCGCCGATGAAGAAGACGTCGGGTTCGAGCATCTCGCACTGGCCGATACCGACACAGATGTCGGGGTCGACCCGAAGTGTGACCTGATCGCTCATGACGTGTGCTCCTGCGTTTCGAAGTCGACCGACAGCACACCGTGCACGAAGTTCGATGCCACCAGCTGAGCATCTCCCGCTGCGACGAGATCGATGTTCGAGGCGACGAGCTCTTCGAGCAACACCTTGATCTCCATTCGGGCGAGGAATGCTCCGAGGCAGAAGTGCGGACCGCCGCCGCCGAAGGAGAACTGGGGGTTCGAGGTGCGGCTCAGATCGAAGCTGAACGGATCGTCGAACACAGCGGGGTCACGATTGGCCGAGCTGTACCACATGACGACCTTGTCGCCGGCGGTGATCGGGGTTCCTGCGAGCTCGGTGTCGATTGCTGCGGTCCTTCGCATGTGCAAGACCGGCGTCGCCCACCTCAGCACCTCTTCGACCGCCGAATCGAACTGGTCGGGGTTGTGGCGCAGCCACTGGAGCTGCTCGGGGAACTCCGCCAGCGCCATGGCGCCGTGGGTGATCGCCGTTCGCGTGGTCTCGTTGCCGGCGAAGATCAAGACGTGGAAGAGGTTCCGGTATTCGCTGTGGCTCAGCCGGTCTCCGTCGTCCTCGGCGAGCACGAGCATCGTGACGACGTCGTCTTGGGGCTCGAGCCGGCGCTGCGTGCCGAGCTGCTCGCCGTATTCGAACAGGGCATGGCTCGCCGGACTCCCGAAGGGCAACAGTCGCAGCTCGGTGGTGTTGCCGAAGGCATCTGCCGCCAGCGATGGCTGATCTCCGGTGCCTTCGACCAGGTAGTTCGACAGCTCGACCAGGTAGTCGGCATCTTCGACCGGCACACCGAGCACCTGGAGAATGACCCGGATGGGCAACGGTGCGGCGACCATCTCGACCCAGTCACCACCACCGGCCGCCACGTAGTCGTCGAGAAGTTCTCGGGCGATCGCCCGGGTGGTGTCTTCCCAGACACGGATGTTGCGAGGTGTGAACGCCCTCGAGACCAGGCGCCGAAGGCGAGTGTGATCGGGGGCGTCGGTGTCGATGATCGAGCGTCGGGCCTCGAGCGCATCGGCTTCGAGGTCCCACAGATTGGTGTGCCCGATACCGGAGGAGAAGATGTCGGGGCTCGACGACACGGCCTTGACGTCGGCGTGCCTGGTGACGGCCCAGAACCCTGTTTCCTCATAGGGGTGCCAGACGAGGCCGGGTGTCGCTCGCATCTCGGCCATCGCGTCGTAGGGAACCCCCTCGGTGTACTGCTGGGGCGACGTGAGATCGAAGACCGGCGGAGACGTCGGAGATTCGGTGTGATCGGCCACGTCAGCAATGCTCCAGATAGCGGGCACGTTCCCAGTCGTTGATGTCGTCACCGGTACCCGCGTGCTCGGCACCGAGCGCCACCTCGTGAGCGACGATCGACGCAAAGCTCTGCGAGAAGGTGTCACCGAGCAAGGCTGCGAGCGGGCTGCCGACGAAGGTTGCCAGTGAGTCGGAGAGCTCGACGGGGAGGGCGACACAGTCGCCGGGATCGGTGTACATGTCACCACCGCTCATCGGTGGCAGCTTCAGATTGCGCTCGATGCCATCGCAGCCGGCGGCGAGGAGCCCGGCGATCAGGAGGTACGGATTGGCGTCGGCTCCCGCCGATCGATATTCGACCCGATTCGCCGTCGACCCCGGCTCGACGATGCAGCGAGCCATCACCGTTCGGTTGTCGAGACCCCAGTGGATGTGCGTCGGGCAGAAGGTGTACGGACGCACCCGCCGGGCACCGTTGATCGTCGGGGACCCGATGAGCGACAGCGCACTGGCATGCTCGAGCTGTCCGGCCAGCCACTGGGACATCAGCTCGTTCGGTTCGTGCGCCGAGCTGGCGAAGGCGTTTCCACCGTCGGCGGTGAGGCTGGTGTGAACGTGCATCCCCGAACCGGACTGGTCGGCCCATGGCTTCGGCATGAACGTGGCCCGGAGGTCGTGAGCGTTGGCGACCTGCTTGACGATGCTCTTGAACAGCGCCGTCGAGTCGGCCATGGTCATCGCATCGGACGGTCCGGTGTTGATCTCGACCTGCCCCGGCCCATATTCGAGATTGGACGACTCGACCTCGATCCCGGCTCCGGCGATGGCCTTCCGCATGTCTCGCAGCACGTCCTCGAGATCGAGGCGCTGGGTGAGCGAGCTGTACTGGATGTCGGACATCGACGGTTCCCAGTCGGGGGTGCACAGGTAGAACTCGAGCTCGGTCGCCACGTACGGCTCGATCCCGAGGGCCGCACACCGCTCGACCTGGTCGGCCAACACGTTGCGGGGCGAGAGCGGATGCCGGGCGTCGGTGTGGTCACGAGCTTCGGCGAACACGAGGGCGTACCCGGGACGGTGAGAGAAGACCCGCAGCGAGCCGAGGTCGGGTACGAGTCGACAGTCGAGATAGCCCGAGCCCATGTTGATGAAGTCGTTGTCGGGGAGATCGTTGGCGATGTCGAACACGAACATCGCATCGGCGATGTTCACACCGGCCGTTGCGATCGAAGCCAGGAAGCGAGCGATCGGGACGCGCTTGCCCCGAAGGTGTCCCTGGGTGTCGGCGACCGCGATCTCGACGGTGTGCACCGCCCCGCTGGCTGCCAGCGAGACCAGGTGTTCGAGCGGTTTCTCCATGGCGCGTCCTCTTTCTGGTTCGTGGTGTTCGTCTAGCCCCCGGCGGCTGAGCCGAGGTAGGCCGACTGCACGATCGGGTCGGCCTGGATCTCGTCGGGAGTGCCGACGGCGATGATTCGTCCTTGATCGAGCGCGTAGATGCGATCGCTGATGCCGGTGATGAAGTTGAGATCGTGGTCGATCACGAGGACGCCGGCGCCGATCGTGGCCGCCATGTGCCTCACCTGTTCGATCATCTCGTCGGACTCGGAATCGCTCATACCGCTGGTGGGCTCGTCGAGCAGGAGGAACTGAGGACTCATCGCTGCCGCTCGAGCGAGTTCGAGCCGGCGGGAGTTGCCGTAGTCGAGCTCTCCGGCTCGACGATCTCGATGATCCCAGAGTCCCGCTTCGGCAATGAGTGCGTCGATCCCGGGACGGACACGGTCGACCCGATGGACCTCGGCGACACGAGCCGCTACCTCGACGTTCTCTCGCACCGTGAGCGATGTGAAGAGTCGGAGATTCTGGAAGGTACGCACGATGCCCGAGCGAGCGAGCACGTAGGGAGGGACCCCGGTGAGATCTCGATCGTCGATGCCGAATCGCCCCTCGGACGGCGTGACCATGCCGGTGATCACATTGACGAGCGTGGTCTTGCCTGCGCCGTTCGGGCCGATGAGCCCGACGATCTCACCACTGTCGGCTTTCAGGCTGGCTTCGGACAGCGCCCGGAAACCACCGAAATCGACCGACAGGCCGGTTGCCGACAGGACACCGGGATCGACGTGGTCGGTCTCGGGCAACGAGCCGGGTCGCTCGTCGTCGTTCCGCCCGAACCGGCGGAACAGCCATTGATCGAGCTCCCAGTCGTCGAGCAGTCCCGAGGGCCGCAGGATCATGAAGCCCAGCATGGCGACACCGAGGAAGATGTCGCTCAGTCCTTCACGGAACAGCACGTTGCCGATGGTCCCGTCGAGCCCGAGTCCGAAGAACTCGTACCCCGTGGTCCCGAGCCGACGGGTGATCTCGCGGCCGGCGGTGATGATCACCACACCGAGCAGCGAACCGGACACGCCCTTGCGGCCACCGACGATCAGCATCACCAGGGTGAGCAGCGTGTAATCGAAGAAGAAGAACTTCGGCGTGATGTTGCCGACCGAATAGACCCGGAGGCAGGCCGCTGCGGCCACCACGGCGACCGAGAACAACAGCGCCGCCATCTGCTGCACCTGGGGGTTCACGCCCATCGCCCGAGCGGCGAGGTCGTCCTCTCGGGATGCGTGCGCCAATCGCCCGGCACGGCTGGTCGCGAACAACCGAGCGAGCACGAGTGATGCCAACAAGATCAGGTAGATGGGCAGGCGGCTGTCGAGCGTTCCGCCGATGCTGAACGACAACCCTGCCCGATCACCGCCGGTGAGGTCGGTCCAGTTGATCGCCAGCTCGTGGGTGACGAACAGCAGGGCCAGGGTGATGACCGTTGCCGACACGGCGCCCGACTGTGCTCCCGAGCGAGCGAGCCCGAGTCCGATGAAGACGGCGACGAGGACCGCCACGCCCACGGCGATCAGGCCGGCGGTCAGCGGAGGCAGCAGGACCTCGTCGAGCCCCCACGGCGCATTTCGGATGACGGTGCCCTTGCGTTGGGGGTCGATCGCCAGCACGGCGAAGGCGTACCCGGCGATGGCACCGAAGCCGATGTGTCCGAACGAGAGCACGCCGGTGTTGCCGATGTAGATCTGGAGTCCGATCACCATGATGGCGTCGATCAGCATGGCGGTGACGAGTTGCTCGGAGGACCCGCCGATGATCGCGGTGTAGAGGAGACCTCCGCCGGCGAGGATCACGAACTGGAGCAGGGCACCGCCGGCGGGGAAGGCGACGTCTCGGCGGAAGAGTCGGAACATCTCAGACCCTTTCGGCGCGGCTGACGGTGATCAGGCCCTGAGGTCTGAAGATGAAGAGCAGAGCGATGAGGGCGAAGACGACGCCGTCGGTCAGGCTGGCGATGCTCCCGGGGAGGTTCGATCGAAGCAGCACCTCGGCGAGTCCGAGGGCGAACCCGCCGAGCACCGCTCCTTTGAGCGATCCCAGTCCACCGATCAGGGCAGCAAGCACCCCCTTGAGCATCGGGGTCGTTCCGGCGCCCGGGCTGGTGGAACCGGCCCGCATGAGCCAGAAGACGCCGGCGATGCCTGCCAGCAAGCCGGAAAGCATGAAGGCGCCACGAATGACGCGATCGGATTTGATGCCCATGAGACGTGCGGTGTCGAAGTCTTCCGCCGCCGCTCGAAGCGCGAGGCCGAACATCGTGCGCTGGAGGATCAGGGCGGTGAGCCCGAGCACGATCAGGGTGGCGACGATGACGACGGTGTCGAACACCTCGATGGAGACGGACCCGACGCTGAAGGTGTTGGCGATCCACGGTGTTCGGTCGAAGCTCTTGACCGACGCCGAGACGTACATCAAGAAGATGGCCTCGACCACGAAGTGCACGCCGAACGACGTGAGCAGCATCGTGAAGTCGGCAGCACCTCGCACCCACCGAAACGCCACCTGTTCGATCACGACCGAGACCACGACAGCGCAGACGACGACCGCAGGAGCGATCAGATACCAGTTCACTCCGTTGGTGAACAGGAAGTAGGCGAGGTAGCCGCTGACGGTGATCAGCTCGCCGTGAGCGAAGTTCACCAGGTGCATGACCCCGAAGATGACGGCGATGCCGAGAGCGAGCAGGGCGTAGATGCTCCCCCGCCCGAGTCCGTCGACGAGATTCTGGATGAGTTGGTTCAAGACGGGGCCGTTCAGTTGCCGACGAAGGTGTCGAAGAGATCGTCACGGGCGAGGAGTTCGGCTCCGGTGCCCTCAGCGACCATCGCGCCGCTGCGCAGAACATAGGCACGGTCGGAGGCCCCGAGCATGCGAGTTGCGTTTTGCTCGACGACGAGCAGGGTCTTGCCCTGCTCTCGCAGCTGGACGATGAGGTCGAAGACGACGTCGATCAGGATCGGAGCCAGTCCGAGCGATGGTTCGTCCATCATCAACAGGCGTGGCTTCGACATGAGCGCTCGGGCGATTGCGAGTTGCTGGGCCTCGCCCCCGGAGAGGAACCCGGCCGAGGTGTTCCACTTCGCCTTCAAGACCGGGAACAGCTCGACCATCTCGTCCATCAGCGCCGGACGCTCTGAGGCCGCAACGGTGACGCCGCCGATCTTCAGATTCTCCACGACCGTCATGTCGGTGAAGATGCGCCGGTGCTCGGGAACCAGGGCAACGCCGCGCCGAAGCATCTGGTCGGGGCTGGTCCCGGTGACGTCGTCACCTTCGAAGCGAACAGACCCGGATGCCGGCTTCAGGAGCCCGGCGATGCTGCCGAGCAGCGTGGTCTTGCCAGCGCCGTTGGGACCGATGAGGCCGATGACCTCACCCGTCCCGACGGTCAAGCTGACCTCTCGAAGTGCCGAGATCGAGCCGTATCGAGTTGTCAGTCGCTCGATCTCGAGCACGTGCCTACTCCCAGGCGGCGGCGAGTGTGTCGACGCCGTCGACGACCTTGTGGATCGAGACGGGCTTCACGGGGATGCCGTTGGTGCCGGCGTAACCCATCTCGCCGGTGAACCCTTCGAAGCCGGAGATGTTTGCGACGGCGGCACCGATTCCCTCGGGGTCGGTACAGCCGCAGTCGCTCACGCCCTGCAGTCCGAGCAACACGGCATCGGCGTAGAGACCGGCGAACGAGCCCGAGTCGATCGGGCTTCCCTTGGCCGCCTCATAGGCGGCGAGCAGGGTGGCGATGCGCCCGCCCTCTTCCACGTAGGCGTGCGTGGTGTGGAACATGCCTTCGTTGTTGGCTTCGAAGAGCAAACCGGTTGCCTCGAAGGCGTCGGTGCCCAGATAGGTGATGCCGTCGAGGCCCTGGCCTTCGAGCTGGCCTCGCAGTGCGGTGACCTGGAAGGCGAGCATGGCCGAGTAGAGGACCTCGTCACCCTCGGCCACGGCGGCAACCGCATTGACCTGAGCCGAGAAGTCGACGTCGTCGACCGGGACGTAGGTCTGGTCGATGACGATCTCACCGCCACCGGCGGTGAAGACCTCGGTAAAGATCTCGGGGTTGTATCCGAAGTAGGGGCCCGGGCTGGAGAACGTGATCGCTCGGGTGAATCCCTGGTCGAGTGCGAACTCGGCGGCTGCGGTCGCCTGTGCGGTGTCGTCGAAACTCACGAGGAACGAGAGCGCACCGACGTCGGGGAGGCTCGGCTCGGTCGAAGCGGCGAAGAACACCGGGATCTTGCCCTCGGTGACCTGCAGCACCGGCTGGCCGAAGTCGGCAAACGGCGGACCGACCATGAACTGGGCGCCGAAGTCGATCAGGTCTTGTGTCGCTCGGGCGGTGACCTCGGGGTCACCCTGGATGTCTTGGACCTGGATCTCGACCGGCGAACCGTTGACGCCGCCATTGCAGTTGATGAGCTCGACCAGGAAGAGTGCCGACTCGCTGCCGGGGATGTCGGCGAAACCGGAGACTTCGCTGAAGTCCATGGCCATGCCGACCTTGATCGGATCGCCGGTGGGGGCCTCGGCACAGTTGTCGAGGTCGGTGGCCAACACGGCGTCGAGGTCGACGGCAGGCTCACCAGCCGTACCTGCGCTCGCGCCGTCGTCGCCGCCGTCGCTCGTGGTGTCGCCGGCACTCGTGGTGTCAGCGTCGGATGTTCCATCGGCTGCGTCGCTTCCGCCACTCCCACACGATGCAGCTGCCAGTGCGAGGCTCATGATGAGCGCCGCTCGTCGTTTCCAGGTCATTGATGTTCTCCCTTTGTCAGAATGATGTAGCCAGAATCATGAAGCCACAGGCGAGCGCCTGTGCACGTTCATGCGCCGTTGATCGGGTGGTCGCGAGGAACGACCGTGACAGGCAAGCGTTTGATGCCCGCGATGAAGTTCGACCGGAGCCTGGCCTCGGGGCCGGTCTGCTCGATCGATTCGATGCGCTTCACGAATTCCTGCAGCGTGACTCGAAGCTCCATTCGTGCGAGCCAGGCCCCGAGGCACAGATGTGGACCACCCCGCCCGAACGCCATGTGATCGTTGGGCGTGCGGGTGAGATCGAGCTCGAACGGATCGGCGAACTGCTCTTCGTCGTAGTTGCCCGAGATGAAGTAGACGACGACCTTGTCGCCGGCTGCGATGGGTTGGCCCCGCACGTCGGTGTCGACCAGTGCCGTGCGACGGAAGTGCATCGTGACCGAGGTCCAGCGAAGCAGTTCGTCGACGGCGAGAATCCACTGCTCGGTCGTTGCCGTCTTCAGGTACTCGAGCAGGTGTGGCCGTTGGATCAGCGCCTGGATGGAACCGGCGATCGTGTAGCGAGTGGTGTCGTTTCCGGCGGCGACCAGCAACGTGAAGAAGTTGTTGAACTCCTGCTCGGTCAGCTGCGACCCGTCGGTGGTGGTTGCCAGCAGCTGGGTGATGATGTCTTCGGTCGGGTCGGTTCGGCGAATCGCCGCCTGCTGCCGTGCGTAGTCGAACAGTGCGTGTCCGGCCGGCGAGCGGAATGGCATCATCCGGAACTCGTCGGTGTCGGCCGAGTCGACCACGAAGTCGGTGAACTCCGGATCGGTGTTGCCGAGGAGGGCATCACCGTGTTCGACCAACCAAGGTCCGTCGGCATCGGGCGTGCCGAGCAGGCGACCGAGCATGCGCATCGGCAACTGCTTTGCGACCGCATCGACGAAATCGAAGGACCCGAGGGCGACGGCGTCGGCGGCGACCTCGGCGGCGAGCTCACGGATCTGCGGCTCGTAGGTCTCGACGGTTCGACGAGTGAACCCCCGGCTCACCAGCCGACGGAGCCTCGTGTGTGACGGAGGGTCGTGCTCCATCATCGTGCGACGGGCTTCGGTCTCTTCGGGGGTCATCTCTTCGAGACGGATCCCCTGGGCCGAGGTGAAGGTCGAGACATCTCGAGACACGTCGATGATGTCCCGGTACTTCGTGATCGCCCAGAAGCCGGAGCCTTCGTGCTCGTCGATCCAGCTGACCGGAGCCTCGGAGCGCAGACGAGCAAAGGCCTCGTGCGGCACACCGGTGACGTAGGTGTCGTGCGACGTGAGGTCGACCGAATCCGCATCGCCGTTCGGCGATCGACTCGCGTCTGTCGCATTCTCCCCTGACGATGCGCTGTCCCCTGGCATGGCGTGGCATGGTAGTTTGGATCCAAACGATTGTCGATCGGTTGGCGCGATTCCGGCGCCAGACCAAGGAGCGCTCACCATGGGAGAAATCGTCGGGGTCGGGCTCGTCTCGCACGTGCCCACCATCATGTTGCCGCTCGAGATTCGCCTGGAGCTCAACGAAGGCAACGAGATCTCTCTTGTTCCCGGGCTCCACAGACTTCGTGACGAGGTCTTGACCCCGCTCGGCGTCGACACCGTCGTCGTGCTCGACACCCATTGGGCATCGACGGTCGAGCTTCTCGTGACCTCGCACGATCGCCGATCGGGTCACTACACATCCGACGAACTTCCACGCGGCATGTCGGGCGTTCCCTACGACCTTCCCGGTGACCCCGAGTTGGCGACACTCCTCGCCACCGAGGTCCAGACGGCCGGTTCGTGGTGCACGGCAACCGCCGACCCGCACCTGCCGATCCACTACCCCACCGTCAACCTCGCCCACTACCTCCAAGACCCCGACCGCACCCCTGAGTCGAACGGCGACCATGCGCAGCGGTGGATGACCATCTCGACCGTGCAGACCGGGCAGACCGCCGACTTCCTGCTGTTCGGCGAAGCGCTGGGCCGCGCCGTCGCCCGGTCCGATCGCCGCGTCGCCGTCTTGGCATCGGGCGGCATGAGCCACCGGTTCTGGCCGTTGAGCGAACTGCGGGCCCACGAATCGTCAGACCCGTCGCACCTTCGGACTCCCGAGGCGCGTCTGGCCGACGAGCAGCGACTCGACTGGATGCGCACCGGAGACCACGCGTCGATCATCGACTCCATGGCCGCCTACGCAGCGTTCGCGCCCGAAGGTCGGTTCAGCCACTACCTCACCATGATCGCTTCGATCGGCGGCCGGGCGTCGCTGGCGACCGGCGAGCGATACAGCGACTACGAGAACTCGGTCGGCACCGGCCAGGTGCACGTCTGGTTCGACCGCCCCGACGACGGGTGGCCGGTCACCGAAGCCTGACGACCCAGGCCGTCAGGGTCGACGCATGGACCGAGCAGCGAGCGCCCGGTCGACCAGCCAACGCCAGACCGGCTCTTCGCCGTCGAGCATCTCGGGATGCCACTGCACGGCGATCACGTCGTGACCGTCGAGTTCGAGCGCCTCGACGGTTCCGTCGTCGGCTCGTCCGGCGAGCGTGAGTCCGCTCCCCAACTCGTCGACCGTCTGGTGATGGAGTGAGTTCGAGACGAAGGACTCGCCGTACAGCTCACCGATCCGCGTCGAGGTGTCGAACGTGATCCGATGGCTCCGTTCGTTGGTCGGCACGTCGTACCGGGCGTGTGCCGCGACGCTTTGATTGAGGGTGCCACCAGCGTGCACGTTGAGCACCTGGAGGCCACGGCAGATGCCGAGCAGCGGAACGCCTCGCTCGACCGCTCCGGCGAGCAGACCGAACTCGAACGCATCACGCTCGGGCTCGGTGTCGCTCGCGGTGTTCTCGTGCCCATAGCGAGACGGCTCGACATCGGCTCCGCCCGACAGCACGATGCCGTCGACGAGATCGAGATAGTCGGCGGGATCGGCCTCGACCGGGAGATGGATGGGCAATCCGCCCGCCGCATACACCGACCGGGTGTAGTCGGTGAAGTACAGGTCGGTGTCCAGGTGTCCGAGGTTGTCGGGGAACCCATCCATGGTCGCCACCTTGCGGCGTCGGCCGGGAAGCCCGATCACAGGACGAATGGTCTCGGTCACGTGGTGTGCCTTTCGATGTGGGTGTCGGCCGATGTCGCGAGCTCGAATTCGGCGATCGTCGACAAGAAGTAGTCGACGAGTCGGAACGCGTTCGAGCGAGCCTGACCGGCGTGACGTTCGGTGTCGGCGAGCAGCGCATCGGCGTCGATGCCTGCCTCGCCCAGGAGTTCGCTGCCACCGTGCTCGAGCCAGAACGCCACGTGGGCGCGGTCGACTTCGGGATGGAACTGGACACCGAGATTCTTCCGGAGCCGGAACGCCTGGACACAACTGGCATCGGAGGCCAACACCTCGGCCCCGGGTGGCGGTTCACTCCGGTCGTAGTGCCATTCCATCCATGGCCCTCGGGCGATGACGTCGGGCACCGACGAGTCGATCTCGAACCAACCGACCTGCGGTGTCTCGGTCGGCATCGTGGCGCCCCCGAGCGCCGAGGCGATCGCCTGGAACCCGAAGCAGATGCCGAACACCGGCGTTCCGGCGGCATCACATGCTCGCAGGAACTCGAGTTCTCGCTCGATCCAGGACCCGATCGTTGCTTCGTCGTAGACGGACCAGATCGCCCCCATCGGCACGACGATGTCGAAGTCGGCCGGTTCGGGAAAGACGACGTCGCTCTCGGGTTCGTCGACCGAGCTGGCGATGGAGAGCTCCACGATCTCGAACCCGTGATCGACGAGGCGCTCACCGACCACCTTGGCAACCGAACCCGGATCGTGGACGATGATGAGCGCTCGCATCGCGAGGAGGCTAGCTCGCATGACCCGGCGACACCCTGGCAACACCGACCGACCGTCCCCGTACCGTTTGACTCCAAACGATCCCGGTGAGAGTGCTACCTTCTGCCTCGGTACAGGTTTCGATGCATCCGAAGTGGGGACCCATGATCAAGACGAGCCGACAGAAGGAACTGGTTGCCAGAATGGCCGACCTCGGCCCGGTGTTCGAGCAGCGAGCCTTCGAGTATGACAAGAACGCGGCGTTCCCCTACGAGAACTTCGACGACCTCGCGGCCGCCGGCTTCCTGAAACTCTGCATCCCGGAGCGCTTCGGCGGACTCGGTGCCGACTTCGCCACCTATGCACTCGTGTCGGAAGAGCTCGGTCGCCACTGCGGGTCGACCGCACTGACGTTCAACATGCACACCGCCACCTGTTTGCTCACCGGACCGATCGCCGACGCGCTCGACCTCTCCCCCGATGATCGGGCATCGCTCGACACCAAACGGGAAGCGATGTTCACCGACATCTGCGAGAACGACACCATCCACGCCCAGCCGTTCTCCGAGGGACTGAGCGCCGGTGCCACCACGGGCATCGCCACCACTGCCACCCCGACCGAGGGCGGCTATCTCGTCAACGGTCGCAAGATCTTCGCCTCACTGTCCGAAGCGGCAGGCATGCACAATGTGATCGTGGTCGTGCCCGGCGACGATCGAGTGCGATTCATGGGCGTTCCGGCCGACGCCGAAGGCATCTCGATCGTCGGCGACTGGGATCCCCTCGGCATGCGCGGCACCATCTCCAAGACGCTGATCTTCGACGACGTCTTCGTCCCCGAGGCCAACGAGTGGATCCCGCCGGGTGTGTTCGACCAGATGGCTGCCGAGTTCCCGTACTTCTACATGACCCTCTCGTTCGCCTACCTCGGGATCATGCAGGCCACGATCGACTTCACCCGCGACTACCTCCGTGGCGACGGCACCAGCTCCGCTCGGGCCGAACACCCGCAGAAGCAGGCGCTGTGGGCTCAGATGAATCTGCGACACCAGCAGGCCCAGGCCCTCACGTATCGAGTGCTCGACGAAGCCGGAGCCTGCCCGTCGGCCGAGCAGGTCCACCGCGCATGGGCCGCCATGGTCACCACCATGGAGGGCGCTCCCGACATCGCATCGATGGCGATGCGGGCGTGCGGCGGGCGATCGCTCCTCCGCCCCCTTCCACTCGAACGACTCTTCCGCGACGCCCGATGTGGTGCCACGATGTTGCCGTGGAGCGTCGAAGTCTGTCTCGAACGACTCGGCCAGTTCGCGCTGGTCGGCGACACAGCCGCCGCCGATGTCAAAGCCGGACACGGGGTGGTCACCTCATGACGATGCCGCTCACCGAGTGGACCTGGATCGAGCGGTTCGGGCAACAGTTCGACGCCTGCGGACTCCAGGCCGGAGAGACCGCCGTGCTCCTGAGTGAATCTCGATCACGACCCGAGCTCGTCGAGACCGCACGGCTCGCCCTCGAGCGGTCGGGCGCGGCCACCATGCAGATCGTCATGCCGACTCCCCCGAACGCCGGACCGGTGCCGATTCGCAGCACCGGTGCCTCGGTCGCCATCGCCGGGCACCGCAGCGCCATCGCCGCCCTGTCGGCTGCCGACTTCGTGGTCGACTGCACCGTCGAGGGATTGCTGCACGCGCCCGAACTCGGCGAGATCCTCGGATCGGGCACCCGTGTGCTCATGATCTCCAACGAGCATCCCGAGAACTTCGAACGCTTCCCCCACGAGCCCGACCTCGCCCGCCGTGTCGCGCTCGGCAAGCAGCTGCTCGACTCGGCCTCGAGCATGCACGTGACCTCGGCTGCCGGCACCGACCTCCTCATCACGCTCGACGGTGCGGTTCGTGCCGGCTCCAGTGGGTTCACCGCCGAGCCTGGCGACATCGCCCACTGGCCGGGTGGCCTCGTGCTCGCATTCCCCGCCGCCCATTCGGTCGACGGCACCATCGTGCTCGCCCCCGGTGACCTCAATCTCACCTTCACCGACTACGTACGTTCACCGATCAGACTCACCATCGTCGACGATCACATCGAGACGATCGAACCTGTCGACCCGGCCAACCCGTTCGATGCCGAGCTCTTCGCCTCCTACCTCGAGTCATTCGGGGAGGCAGATGCCTACGCCACCAGCCACGTCGGGTGGGGCATGAACCCCGCAGCCCGCTGGGACACCCTGCCACTCTTCGACAAGAGCCAGATCAACGGCACCGAGGCTCGGGCCTTCGCCGGCAACTTCCTCTACAGCACCGGCGCCAACGAAGTCGCAGGCCGCTTCTGCCGAGGACACTTCGACCTCCCGATGCGCTCATGCACCATCGTGCTCGCCGGACCAGACGGTCCTCACACCGTCGTCGAGTCCGGCGTGCTCCAACCGCCTCTCATCTGATCCACACCAACCACAGGAACACTTCTCATGACCACCTTCGCTCGCTACCGAGTGCTCTGGCCCGACCACCTCGGACTTGCTCGCGGCAAGTACCTCCCGGCCCGGGTCGCCGATCGGGGCACCGCCTTCTGTGTCGGTACGTATCTCCTCGGCTACGACCGTGAGATCTACGAGGTCGAGTGTGGCATGGACCCGACCGGCTTCCCCGACGTCGACGCCCACTACGACATCGCCGACGCTCGCCCCGGCTGGGAGCCGGGAACCGGGGTGATCGTCACCGACATCACCAAAGACGGCGAACAGTTTCCGGTGTCGGCACGCTCTGCCCTCCGCAAGGCCGTCGCCGACTGGGAGGCGCTCGGGTACCGGGCCCAGATCGGTATCGAGCTCGAGGCGTACCTCATGGAACCCGACGGCGAAGGAGGATGGCGGCCGTTCAACACACCGTCGTCGATCGTCTACGGCACCGGCCCGTTCACCGATCCGACC
>RCMY010002669.1_pt1 | contig 16062 bp, 14 predicted proteins | sample 2041341 | NCBI WGS metagenome assembly RCMY01 (sample SAMN09708234, study PRJNA481090) | Marine sediment metagenome, whole genome shotgun sequencing project. | reverse complement strand
AAGGTTCGAAAGGTGCTCAGGAATGTCAGCTCGATATGACTATCAGAAACAGCTTTCAAGGAACGCTTCGTCGCTGCGGCGGTCTTGCATGTGCTAACTTGTTTTTGATATAAGGTAGAAAAACTATTTTTGGACTAAGGTAGAAAACGAATATGGCTCGAACAGAGGCACTGACGAGTTGATTGTCGTAGAGAATCTGGAGGGTAAGTTACTCATCGGCGGCGTGCTGGTTGCCGCGGAAGCGCCGAGCATCGAGGTGACTAACCCCGCTACCGGTGAAGTTGTGGGCACCACTGGCGCGGCCACCCCACGAGAGATAGAGGCCGCTGTGGCAGCCGCGCACGCGGCGTTTGGCAGCTGGGCAGATTTACCCGCCAAGGCCAGAAGCCGCCACTTGCACAAGCTCGCGGATGTTATCGCATCGGATGCAGACGCCATGGCCCGGCTAATGACACTTGAGCAGGGTAAGCCTGTGAACGAGGCGCGCGGCGAGATCCTCAAGCTGGCGGAAACTTGTCACTTCTATGCCGAAGAGGCGGTGCGGATTCACGGCGAAACCATCCCTAACGACAGCAATGATTTCGAGTCGACGGTCGTTCGAGAACCGATTGGCGTCGTGGGCGCGATAACACCATGGAACTATCCTGCCGAACTGGTTGGCTGGAAATTGTGCGGCGCGCTGGCCGCCGGATGCACCATTGTCATCAAGCCTGCCGAGATCACGCCTTTTACTGCGCTGGCGATCGGCGCGAAATGCATCGAGGCTGGGATACCGTCAGGTGTTGTCAACGTGATCACGGGTCCAGGGTCGGTTGTGGGGCAGGCGCTGGTGGAGCACGCCGGCATTGACAAGATCGCCTTCACTGGCTCGTCGAAAGTTGGTCTGCAAATTCAGCGGTCCGCCACCTCGGTCAAACGCATGACCTTGGAACTGGGCGGCAACTGTCCGATGATCGTGACGGAGAAAGCCGATCTGGACGCTGCCGTAGCGGGTGCCACACGACGCGCGTTCCGCAATTGCGGTCAAATCTGCATCGCGATCAACCGAATTTACGTGGCGCGGACCGTTTATGACGAGTTTCTGGACAAGCTCGCCCAATCGGCCGATGCCTTGCGGGTGGCCGACGGGATTCAGGACCCGGCTGCGGACCTGGGCCCGATGGCGTCGGCCGAGCCTTTGGCCAAAACCCGTATGCACCTGGAGGATGCGCAATCCAAGGGTGCGCGCTTGCTGGCGGGCGGTGCCGCGCCAATCGGTGCGGACTATGTCAATGGGTTCTTTTTCCGGCCTACCGTTCTTGCTGATTGCACGCACGAAATGATGATAATGACCGAGGAGACCTTCGGTCCGATTGTTGGGGTCGCCCCTTTCGACGGGTTGGCTGAAGCGGTGGGAAAATCGAACGACACGCCCTACGGACTTGCATCCTATGTCTACAGTAAGGACGCTGACGAGATCCGCTATTTGTCGCGTCGCCTGGACTACGGGAACGTTGCCGTGAATACGGTGGACGCGGGAATCATCAACGCTCCTTACGGTGGGCGCAAACACTCCGGCGTCGGCTACGAACACGGACGCGAGGGCATGCTGGAGTACATGAATTTCAAGCATGTTCGAGTGCGCTACGATCTTCCCGAAGGGGTCTAGACATGGCCTATCTGGGGATTGATATAGGTACCTCCGGCTGCAAGGCACTGGTGCTGTCCGAGGCCGGTGAGATTCTGGCGACCCACACCTCGACGTATGATTTTGCCCGACCGCGGTTCGGCTGGACGGAACAAGATCCGCGTGCATGGATTGAGGGGGCGCGTGCAACGGTGGCGCATGTGCTGCAAACCGTTCCGGCCGATCAAATCGAGGCGGTGGGTCTGTCGGGGCAGATGCACGGGTTTACACCATTGGACGCCGATGGCCAAGTCGTGCGTCCTGCGATCCTGTGGAACGATCAGCGCAATGCTGCCGAAGCAGCCGATATCGTGGCGCTCGCCGGCGGGTCTGACGCGCTACTGGGCATGACTAATAACGACATGCTGACGGGCTATACCGCCGGCAAGATTTTGTGGATGCAGCGCCATGAACCTGAGCTTTTTGACGAGGTGGCCCGCGCTCTCAATCCCAAGGATTATCTTCGCTACGTCCTGACTGGCGAATACGCGACTGAGGTGTCGGATGCATCGGGCACCGGTCTGTTCGATGTGCGCCACCGGAAATGGAACGATGACCTGTTGGCCCTGCTGCCTTTCGATGCCGATTTGCTGCCCGACTGCCACGAGTCGCACGTTGTCTCTGGTCAGGTGTCAATAACGGGGGCCGAATTCTTCGGACTGGTTCGTGGCACACCGGTAATCGGCGGCGGCGGGGATTCCGTCATACAGACGTTGGGTACAAGCGTTGTACGGCCGGGTACCTTGCAAACAACCATCGGCACCGGCGGTATCATCGCGGCCGCCTTGACCGCACCCGCCGACAATCCAGAAGGGCGATTGCAGGTGTTCTGTAATGTCGCTCCGGATATGTGGCATTGCATGGGCGTTTCGCTCAATGCAGGTGCGTCACTGGCGTGGCTGTCGCGCCTATTGGGGGCGAACGATGACTATGCTGCCCTGATTGCCGGTGCCGCGGAGGTGTCGGCAGGTGCCGAGGGGCTGGTGTTTTTGCCGTACCTTAACGGCGAGCGTTGCCCGCACCCCGATGCCAATGCGCGAGGCGCCTTCATCGGGCTGACCGGACGCCATGACGCGCGGCACATGACACGCGCCTTGATGGAGGGGGTCGTGTTCTCGTTTTACGATATCTATAAGCTGATGTACCGAATGGGCATTGGCAAGTCATTGATCAAGACGTCGGGGGGAGGTGCCCGGTCAGAGTTGTGGCGCCAGATGCAATCAGATTTGTTCGATTGCCCGGTCGTTACTACTGTCGGTGCGGCCGAAGGCGGTGCATTTGGCGCAGCATTGCTGACAGGCGTGGCGCGGGGTGCGTGGTCGGATATTGCCGAGGCAGCCCTGGTGTGCAGCGATCTGTCGCAATGCGACCCTCATGCTGGCGACGGAAACACCTATCGCAAGGCGTTCGACGTCTATGCCAGTCTCTACCCTGTGTTGCAGCCGAGTTTCGAAGCGATTCACGCAAACGGAGTGGCTGCGTGAGTGGTTTATTCAAGCAGTTGAAGGCTGTCATCTTCGACCTGGATGGGACTCTGATCAACAGTGCACCTGACATCGCCGCGGCGATCAACAAATATTTGTTGGACAATGGCTGGTCAACGCTGGAAGTGGCGACCATCGAGCGCTATATCGGGCATGGACCCCGGCGCCTCATTCTCGATGTGTTCGCTCATATCGGTCACCCCGACGACGAAGCGTCTGTGGACTGTGCGCATCAGTCATACCTCGAGAATTATCGCCGCGATCCTGCGGGCAAAACAGAGTTTTTTCCGAATGTGCGTGCGGATCTGGAACGACTGGTTGTAAGCGGGCTGAAACTGGGAATATGCACAAACAAACCACACGAGATGACGGGGCTCGTGCTGAACGCACTGGGTATCGCAGATCTGTTCGAGGCGGCAGTCGGTGCGGATGCCGTCCCCGACTGCAAGCCGCATCCCGGACATCTGCTTGCCGTCGCTGAAAAAATGCATCTTTGCGTCAACGAGTGCGTTTATGTCGGGGACACGAGCGTGGATCAGGCGACTGCGCAGGCCGCGGGGATGCCGTTTTATGCAGTGCCGTGGGGCGGCGGTGATGCAGTCACAGTCGCGCCCGACCATCGCCTCTCAAGGCTTGCCGACCTGTTGGAACTGGCGCCGCGGGTGTAGCCCCCCTGCGTCGGGATACTTGTCCAATGCCCTCGTGCCGTTTCCTGGAATCGGACCCGGGAGACCTACTCGCTCGAACGACCACGAGACAGAACTGAATGAAAATGCTGCCTTCGAATAACATCTCGATATCGCGAGCCTGTCAGGGGCGAAGGCATCAGTGAGTAGACGCTGTACCGTTGACGGATCAAAGATAAAATGGAGGAATGTCTGATGCCCACTGCCAATCTGACACCGAGCCGGCTTACGGGCGAGAGCCTGCTGAGACGCATTCTGGAAATCCCCAGGGACATGGGCGGTGCGGGGGCCCGGATCGCGGAATTTGCCAGCTCGCACCCCGACAAGGTCATTGGTATGAGCATGGCTTCCCTGTCGAAGCAGTGCGACGTCAGCGATCCCACGATCATGCGGTTTTGCCGCAAGCTCGGGTTCGAGGGATATCAGGAGTTCAAGATCAATCTGGCGCAGTCCCTCGTGCCGGCTGCACCCTTCGAATATGCACAGATCACGGCTAAGGACTCGATTGAAAACGTCGTACGCAAGACCTGTCGCAACTCGATGAACGCGATCCAGCGCGCGCTGGAGGATTTCGTGCCCAGCCAGATCGCTGACGCCGGGGAGGCGCTGGCCAAGGCCACATGGACGGGGATCTATGCCACCGGTATTTCCGAGATCACGGGCTTTGATGCGGAACACAAGTTTCAGCGGCTGGGTATGCGATGCGACGCGGTGATCGGGCGAAAAAAGCAAAACATGCAGGCTGAGCAATCATGCCCCGGCGAGGTGGCAATCTTCTTTTCGCAATCGGGCGCCACGCGGCAACTGGTCGAGGTCGCGACGGCCAGCCGGGCAGGGGGGGCACAGGTCATATCCGTAACGGCAGCAGACAGCCCGCTTGCGCTACATTCCGACATTCTGGTAGCGGTGCGCCCTTATGAGCATACCGAGCTGATGACTCCGATTGCGTCACGGCTGAACCATCATCTGGTAGTGAATATGATGGTCACGTCAATCGCCGTCGCAAAGGGCTCGGTGTTTCCCGACCAACTGCCAGCGCTGGATTCCTGGCAGACAGATAAATTTTAGGGCCCCGGCCCGACAGACAGTATCCCCGCCCTGCGGTCCTGCAGAGGATCTAGGATGTAATACGATGGAGAAAAACCATGAACGAACAGAATGAGGCCAAAAAAATGGCCGGACGCAAGGTCATCGAAGAATTCGTCAAGGACGGCATGAAGCTGGGTCTTGGGTCCGGTACAACGTCGCATTTCTTTGTCCGCGAACTGGGCGCTTACGTGGCCGATGGGCTGTCACTGACTTGCACAACAACGTCGCGGTCTACCAATGAGGTCGCTCGAGAGGTCGGTATCGAGTTGACTGATCCGAACGAGATTGGCGAGCTGGATCTAACCGTCGACGGTCCTGATGAGATCGACCGCGAATTCAATATGATTAAAGGAGGCGGTGCCTGCTTGTTGTGGGAAAAAATCATCGCCCACGCGTCGAAGCAGATGATCACTATCTGCGATGATTCGAAGATCGTCGATCATCTGGGCGCATTTCCCCTGCCGGTCGAGGTGGTGCAATTCGCGTGGAAGCAGAGCAACCGCATGATCGAGAATGTACTGCGCGACCACGGGATCCGGAAAATCGACACCCGCCGTCGATTGCGTAACGATCAGCCTGTCGTCACCGACAGCGGGAATTTCATTATCGACTGCCATTGCGCGCGAATCGATGACCCGGCAACGCTCGAATCCGCGCTGAACGCAATCCCCGGGGTGGTAGAAAACGGTCTGTTCACGCGTGAATCGGACGGTATGGTCGTTGGCTGCCTGAATGGCACTGCCTACGTCAGCATGCGTGACAGGTGACATTGCACACCCATTATTCCTAGCGAAACTGCGTCCTTATTTGTCCGATTCGCCCCGGCCCAAGGGCATAGCGGGGGCGATAAGGGTGAGACAGCTCTTGCCATTGTGCAGCAGACGAGTTGTCAGCCAACGATGAAAAACAGACTTCTGTGCGGCTGGTTCGATGCGCGAATCAGATTGACAGAAAGCCTTGTTATGTAGTATCACTACGCTGCGTAGTGATACTACATATTGATCATGCAACCCTGAGGGAGATCCAGAGATGGCACAGGCAATGAACATCGACAGACGCAGTGTTTTGAAGGCGGGGGTCGCCGCTGGTGCTGCCTCCATTCTCGGCCGTACTGCCTGGGCACAGGATCGGGTCTTCATTCCTTTCTCGAACAAGAGCCTCGATTACTACTTCTTCGTGATTCAGGAAGAGGCGGTCAAGCGTGCGGTCGAGGCTAACAAATGGGAGTTTCAAGCCACGAATGCCAGCTTCGACAACACTCGACAGCTGGAGCAGTTTCAGTCCCTGATGCTGCGCCAGCCATCGGCTATCGTTGCTGATCCAATTGACAGTGAGGCGATCGTGTCGGCAATCCGCCGTTACAACAAAAAGAAAATCCCGGTGGCCATCATTGACACACCCGCCGCCGCCGGCGCCGACGTTGCGATTACCGTCAGCTTCGACAACTACGTCGGCGGTCAGGTTGCGGCACAGGAGATCATCAAGCGCCTTGAGAAGAAATACGGCGAGCCGCGTGGCACCGTACTGAATTGTTTCGGCGCACTTCAATCGGTGGCTTGGCGTTTGCGCAAGGAGGGCATGGACGCGGAATTTGCAAAATATCCCAATATCAACTACCTTGCTCGACCGACCGAAGGTGCGCTGGAGCAGATGCAATCCGTGACGCTGACCACCCTGTCGGAGTTTCCCGATCTCGATGCGGTGCATGCGCCCTCCGACAGCCCTTCGCGCGGGATCGTCACAGCGCTGAAGCAGCGGAATCGCTGGAAGAAGATCGGCGAGGACGGTCACGTCATTTTCGTCAACATCGACGGCGAGCCCGTTGCCGTGAACTGGATCAAGGAAGGGTATATGGATGCTTGCGTAAGCCAGGATCCCATTGCTTACGGCGAAATCGCGGTCGAGCTGCTGAGCAAGTACGCCATGCAGGGCAAAGCCGTTCCGATCGGCCCGTACGAGAACGCCAAGTACTTTTGGGAAAAATCAGAAATCGTTGAGGGAGACACTGGCCCGACGATGATCATCCCGCCATTCGTCATCGATCCGTCCAACGCTGACGACGAGCGTCACTGGGGTTTCGTGTCCGAATCGGTCTGGGACATTCCCTACATCTGAGTCTCGGTGTCGCCCGGTAGCCGGGCGTTGTTACCGGCCCTTTGACATGTTGGGGCCGGCGTTCGATATCAGGAGAACGAGATAATGTCAGCCGACCGAAGATTTACAGAAGCGCAGTCCGATGAGATTCTTCGCGTAGAGAACGTCGGCAAGCGCTACGGTAACTTCGATGCGCTCAAAGACGTGAGCATCGGCATCCGACGCGGCTCGATTCACGGCTTGCTTGGCGAGAACGGCGCGGGCAAGAGTACTCTCGTCGGCATCATCTCGGGCCAGAAGACTGCTACTTCGGGACACGTCCTGTTCGACGGCCAGCAGATAGATGCGAAGGATGTCCGCACCATGGAAAAGGCGGGCGTCTTTCTCGTCACACAAGAACCGATGATAATTGACTATGTCTCAGCTGCGGAGAATCTTATGCTGGGCATCTGGCCAGCAAAGAGTGGATTCGTCCGGTGGCGCAAACTGCGTGCTGATGCGGCGCGCATGCTGAGCGGTACCGGGATCGATCCTGCGATGCGGGCCGGTTCCCTCGATGCTGTCGCGCGCCGTAAGCTTAACATTCTTCGGGCAATGTTCTCGGGGGGCAAGGTCATCATCCTGGATGAACCCACCGCTGCCTTGACGGTCGATGATCGCAAGCAATTGTTCGACTTCATGCGCCGCTTGAAGGCGGATGGCGTCACCTTCATTTTCATCTCGCACTACAACGACGAGATTCTCGACATCTGCGACTCGGTAAGCGTGCTGCGCGATGGCGCTTTGGCAGGTGGTTCGAACGATGTCGGCGCGCTTACCTCCCAACTGCTGTCGGAGCTGGTGCTGGGTCGCGGCCTTGAGCTGTTTCAGAGAGTGCGGCGTGATCTGGATGTGACACCTGTGGCGATCACACTGGAGAACATCCATTCGGCACGGGTCGATCTGGAGCGGCTGGAGATCCGCGAGGGCGAGATTCTCGGCATAACGGGTTTGCCCGGCGCAGGTGCAAAAGAGCTGGCACGCTGCCTTTTCGGCCTTATTCCTATCACGAGCGGAACGATCCGCTTTCACGCTGAGGGTGTCACGGCAGCGCTGCCCAAGCATCCGAACGAGGCGTTCAAACGCGGTATCGCCTTTTTGTCCGACGATCGGCGCCGCGATGGCTCGGTTTCGCAAATGGCGATCGGACAGAACATCTCACTGTCCTCGCTCGACGCAGTGTCGCGCTGGGGCTTTCTCAACCGGGGACAAGAGGTTCGTCTGTCCGAGCGCTACTTTGCCTCGATGGGGATCAAGGCTGCCAGCCTCGAGGCGACTGTCGATACGTTGAGTGGAGGCAATCAGCAGAAGGTTTGCCTTGGCCGCGTCATGGCCACCGAGCCGCGTTTGCTCATTCTCGACGAACCAACGCGCGGGATAGACGTGGGTGTGAAGCAGGACGTGCTGCGAATCATCGATGACCTGACAACGCAGGGGGTCTGCGTCATCATCGTATCGACCGACACCGACGAGCTGGTTCGTGCTGCCGACCGGGTCTGTGTGTTCAGCGGAGGCAAGGTGCGGCGCGAGTTGCGTGGCGACGCGATCGAAACCCAAACACTGCGCAACATCATGGGCAACGCATGACCGTTGCTAAAGAAATGAAGAGACAATCATGACTGCATCAACAACCGCGGATACAGTAAAACCAGAGACTGCCAAGGGCGATGCTGGCAACGCTCCGCTGGCCTGGGTTCTGCAGAACGTGGTCTGGATCTGGCTGGTGGCCCTCGTTGTGCTGTTCGGATTGTTCAATGAGTTTTTTTTCACCGTCTTCAATATGCAGAACATCATGGTTCAAGCGACGGTGCTTGGCATGCTGGGTCTGGCCATGTGCCTGCCGTTACTGGTGGCCGAGATCGACTTGTCGATTCCGGCCAACATGGGCTTTTCCTCGGCTGTGGGCGTCATCGCAATGAACGGCCTGGATCTGCCGTGGTGGATGGGTGCAGGGGGCGGTGTGGCCGTTGCAACGGCCATCGGCTTCCTCAACGGGCTATGCATTACTCGACTCAAAATGGTATCGCTGATCCAGACACTGTCGATGATGATCATACTTCAGGGCGCGCTGCTGGCGATGACACGTGGCAAGACGCTAGTTCAGCTGGGCGACGCTTATGTGTGGATCGGGCAAGCCTCGGTCGGGGGTGGCTGGCCGATCATGCCGTTGGTGTTTGTTGCATCCATCATCGGGCTCGGTATCGTGCTGACGCGTACGGTTCTGGGTCGCAGCATTTACGCCGTAGGTGGAAATCCGATTGCATCCAATTCAGCCGGTATTCGCGTCGACGCAACCAAGATCAAGGCCTACACACTGGCCGGGTTTCTGGCCGGAGTCGCGGGTTTTTTGCTTGCCTCATGGCAGATGGCCATCACCTCGAATCAGGGGGAGAGCTTTCTGCTGTACGCCATCGCAGCGCCGATAATTGGCGGTGTGTCGGTGTTCGGTGGGCGCGGTAATGTCATTGGCGTAATGGGTGGGGTCCTTCTGCTGACCATCATTCAGGTTGGGCTGGCGATCGTTTCAGTGCCATCTTTCTACGTGGGCATGATCGGCGGGCTCATGATCTTCATCGCCGTGGCAGTCGATGCGCTACGGGTTCGGATGTTCGGTTAGCCAGATCGGTAATCAGCTGCTGACGCTGGTCGCTTCGATTCGTCGGTCAAAATCCCATCGCCTCCAGTGACCAGATCGAACTGTCGGACAGCTCGCTGTCAATACTGTTGTAGCAGAATTCACGATACGCCGCCGTGTCATTTATCGGCCAAGAACACGAAGTGGCCACACTGCATGATTTTGCGTCGAATTGCTCACCATAAGTCTCTGGTGTCATAGACCTTTCAAGTTTAGGTATATGTTGCTACGACTGCTGAACCGAGCCGCGCCAGCGAGCCTCGCAGTCCAGCACTGTGTGAGTGCATGAGCGGTCCGAAACAGATTCCTGATGATCACCCTCGAAGATTCCTTTACGGGATCCTCGCAGATCGGTCTGCAGTCTTGCGACCAGTGCCTGCCAACCAGCTTCGGCCATCGCCTCCACCGGTTGTGCAATAGCATCTATCCCAGGATGCAAACTTTCTAGCCACTGACTGTCATCAAAGCCGAGCAGAGATACATCCTCCGGTATACGTCGACCGCTCTGGCCAAGCACGCGCAGTGCCTGCCGAGTGGTGATGATGCTGAGTGAGAACAGGGCATCAGGAGCACATTTGCGATTTAGCACCCGAGCGATTCTATGATCGGACAGTTGCTGCGCTTCAGGCGAGTCGATAGCTGGACAGCTCTCGCGCAACAGTTCAAGTCCCAGCCGATCAGCAGCACGTTCACAGGCATCAATACGCAGGGCAAGGTTCGGAGCTTTAGTATCGACGTACGTTAGTAGAATACGCCGATGCCCGGTGTTCGCCAGGCGCTCGATACCTGCGGTACAAGCAGCCGCATCATCGACACTGACGCTGTCAAAGGCGCAGCCACTCGGCACCCGATCCAGAATGACGCAGGGTACCTCATCGAGTGCGTTCGCTTTACGGTAACGACGACCATCTCCCGATGGCGCTACGAGTAGGCCAGCCACTTTCCAGCGAACAAAGGAGGCAATCTCATCGATCTCGACCTTGACTGATTCGCGACTGCTGGTGACGAACAGCCTATAGCCATCGAGACCGACGATCCTTTGTGCGCTGTCGATCAATCGTGAAAAAAACGGATTGCGCAGATCGGGCACTACCATGCCGATAATGCGCGATTGTCTCAGGCGCAGGTTCGATGCGGCTTCATTGACTCGATAGTTGAGTGTCTTGACCGCTCGGAAGACCGCCGTAGCGATGACATCTTCCTGCGAACGTCGACCGTTCAGCACATTTGAGACCGTGCCGGGCGACACTGCGGCCATGCGTGCAACGTCGTTAATGGTGACTGGCATGTAAAAGAGTTGCTATTTCCGGCATGTGCTGCAAAAGAATGGTTGCTCGATTGAGCCTATCGAGCGCCAGTCAGATTCACCCCATTGGCTTCGGCGACATCGAATAGAAACGGAATGCCTATCTCGAGGACCTGCTCCGGCTGCTCTGCCACTGGACGCCATATCGCCAATGCGCTGGCGATATCCGCATCCAGATGAACGAAGCTCTCAAGTGTCATTGGCCCGTCATAGCCGACTTGATCTGCTGCGCTGAATATCCCTGCCCAATCAACCGAACCTTGACCCGGTACGCCTCGATGACTCTCAGACAAGTGCAGATAACCAAGGTGTTCACCAGCGACCTCGAATGCGGCGAGTGCACTGGCCTCCTCGATGTTCATGTGATAAGTGTCGAGATGAATGAAGACGTTGTCGGCACCGACTTTTTCTATCATGCGTCGCCCATCCACCGCTCGGTTCATCAAATGGGTCTCGTAACGGTTGCACGGTTCAATCCCCAGTCGTAGCCCACGGCTGGCGGCTGCCTTGGCAGCCCCTTCAACGATTCTTGCAACTGCATCCAGTTCTCCTGTCGTTGGTGGAGCACCAGTGGTGCTGCCGATGGAACTGTAAGTGACCCCTGACAACGCACTTGCTCCAGCGCGAGCAGTGACATCGAGCGCATTGTCGAGGAATTTCAGAATGGCTGATTGATCCTTCTGAATATCGAAATATGCTGGCAGACCCAGGGAACAAATGAGCTCCACGTCGAGTGATGCTGCCAGCTTGCGACTGCCCTCGGCGTCCAGCTCGTCCGGTCGTAACAGGGGAATCTCGAACAGACCGACACCTTGCTCAACAAGCGCTGGTAGTTGTTCGCGTATGGCAGGCAGATGCCAGAGGGGTGAAAATGCTAGTCCATGTAGACCGAAGAGATTGGACGTCATTGAGTTAAGCTCCAGAGAACAGTTCGATTACCCACGACTCTCGTGCGCCGCAGCAGTTTCAAGATCAGTACCGCCGACAATTTCCGCAACGACATCACTCATGCAAGTATCTGCGGTCTGAAGGCTGGCTGCCAGTGTGCCGTGTCGAAGCACGAGTATTCGATCGGTCACACTCAACACATCGTTGAGACGATGTGATATCAGAATGACGGCAATACCATCGTCACGCAGTCGTCGGATCAGATCCAGCACGCCTTGAACCTCGCGAACGGCCAGAGCCGCCGTGGGTTCGTCCATGATGACCAGTCGGGGCTCGAAAGTCAGAGCACGAGCAATCGCGACGGATTGCCGCTGGCCTCCCGAGAAGGTGCCGACCGGGCGGTGAATGGATGGGATGTGTGCACCGAGTTTCTTGATCATGCGCGTCGCCTCTCGATCCATTGCCTTCTTGTCGATGAATCCGGGCAGGATGCCAAACAGGCGCTTGACCGGTTCACGACCAAGAAAAATGTTGCTGGAGACATCCAGTTGCGGGCCCAGGGACAGATCCTGATAGATCATCTCGACACCGAGCGAGCGTCGATCACCGGGTGATCGTTCATTAATGTTGTCTCCATCGAGGCGGACCTCGCCGGCATCGGGACGATAGAGCCCGGTTACGGTCTTCATCAACGTAGACTTGCCAGCGCCGTTGTCGCCAACCAAACCCAGCACTTCGCCCGGTTCAACATCGAACGACACGCCTCGCAGAACGTTGATCGCCCCGAAACTCTTGCGGATATCCTGTAGCGACAGCAGGCTCATCCGCGTGCCTCACGTGATGACTGGTACTGATCGATGAATACCGCCAGCACGAGTACAGTCCCTATGGCCATCTGCTGGTAATACGACTGCACGGCTAACAGGTTGAGGCCGTTCTGCAAAACACCCATGATCAGGGCTCCCACCAGTGTGCCAAGGATCGAACCGCGCCCACCAAACAGATTGGTTCCACCAATGATCGCAGCCGTGATGGCGGTCAATTCGTAGTTGAGCCCAGCCGTAGGATCGCCCGAATTCACGCGAGCCATGAAGATTAGCCCGGCAAGACCCGACATTGCACCGGCCAGCATGTACAACCGAAGACGATGTGCATCGAGATTGATGCCAGCGGCGCGCGCCGCGCCGTCGTTATCCCCAATAGCCAGCGTATGACGGCCAAAGCGCGTGTAGGCCAGCACGTAGTGAGCGACTAGTGCGGTGGCGAGAAACAGGATTACCGGCATCGGTATGCCGAAAGGGCGCCCCTGGCCAAGATATACCAGTGACTCTGGCAGGCCGTAGATGACCCGCCCATCGGAGATCACGAGTGCCAGACCACGAGCAACACCCAGCATGCCCAACGTCACGATGAAGGCAGGCACCAGTGCGCGAGTGACCAACTGGCCGTTGACCCAGCCAGCCATGATGCCTGCGCCCAGACAGCCTATGATGCAAAGTGGCGCTGGTAGTCCCGCCTCAACGGCCAGCCAGGCGCCGACCACACCGGCAAGTCCCATGACGCTTCCCATAGACAGGTCGAGGCCACCGGAGCCGATGACAAAGGTGGCCCCGATTGCCAGCACGCCAATGGTGCTGGTAGCCAGCAGGATATTGAGAATGTTACTGACCGACAGGAAATAGGGCGACAGCACTGACATACACAGGCACAAGGCGACGAGTACGATCAGCGATTCAAGCCGCACGTGCAGACGCTCTGCACTGAAACGCTGAAGGCGCTGCCAGAGGTTTTCCACCGACACCTCGTCGGTGAGCAGCACCGGTTTGATCGTGCTCATTCTCAGACCTACTTGACGTACTCGAGCATCGGCTCTTTACCCTCGGCGAGTACTGTGTTTGTCAACACCAACGTGGGTACGAAGATGAATGGCTCAACCTTGTTTCCAGCAATTGCTTCACTCACCTTCTCGACCGCTGTCTTGCCAACGAGATAGGGAAGCTGCGCCACTGACGCATTCAAACGACCTGCCTTGATCGACTTGACGGCATCGCTGTTGCCATCGACCCCGATGATGGTGACCTGGTCTCCCTTGCCGGCGGCATAGGCGGCCTCCACGGCTCCCAGTGCCATACCATCGTTGGCGGCGAAGATGGCCAATAGATCGGGGTTGCGCGTGAGGATGTCGTTGGTGATGTTTGCCGCCTTGCCTCGATCCCAATTACCAGGTAGTGATGCGACGATCTCAAGACCGGGTGCAAGCTCGGTAAGCTTACTGGCAAAGCCGTTGGCGCGCTTTTGCCCGGTAATGTTGCCTGACAGGCCTTCGATCACCAATACCGGTCCCGTCGCATCAGCGCCCAGTTCACCGACAAGCCATTCTGCACCCTGCGCGCCAGCCGCCTCGTTGTCTGAGCCGATACCGAAGCTGATCTTGATTCCCGCTTTCTCAAGAACCTCTGGATCGAGATTGCCATCAAGATCGACTACCTGTACGCCCGCATCAATCGCTCGCTGAATACAAGGCAAGAGATTCGTGGAGTTGATCGCCGCAGTAATAAGCGCATCGGGCTTCCGTTCGAGCATCGTGTTGCATACGTTGAGCTGGGACTCGGCCGCCTGATCGCTCTCGACAGCTTGTACCTGATACTCCACGCCGGCATTGATTGCACCGTCCTCGACGCCCTGGCCCATTGCACCCCAGAATGGGTTGGCCAGAGTTTTCATCAGAATTGCGTAGCCCTCGGCCTGCGCTGTACCAGACATCAAAACGCTGGCGCTCAAGATGCCAGTGCAAAGCAATATTCGTGTTCGATGCATGGTAATTTTCCTCGTTAGGGATTTCGAGAATATAGTACAGTCATGATCTTGTAAAACGTTTTATGAAAACACATGACCGACTCGATAAAACCGGTGGTATTGCTCGATCCAGGGCCGCGTGACAGCGCGGATATCTTTACAGCCGAGTGCCTGGCCAGCTTGCATGAGCGTTACACAGTGCGTGAACGGGTAGGCGAGGACCCAGGGTCATTCTATGAAGAGAACCTGAAAGAGGCGATGTTCGTGGTTGGTCAACCGGATCTGTCAGGGCAGATGATCGCGCGTGCGGAACATCTGCGTGCCGTCATTAATTGCGAAGGCAACTTTCTGCAGAACATGGACTACGACGCCTGTTTCAGGCGCAAAGTGCATGTACTGGTTGTCAGCCCCGTATTCGCGCGTCCGGTAGCCGAGCTCGCGCTCGGTCTGACGCTGGCATTGGCGCGTGACATCTGCGGTGCTCATCGTGATTTCGTCGATGGTCGGGAACGGTACGGCCTGGAGAGCAATGCCGATGCGCGCCTGTTGCATGGCGCTTCGCTCGGTTTCATAGGCTTCGGAGACCTTGGTCGGGCTGTGTTGAAGGTGTTTGCAGGATTCGATTGCGACGTCCGCGTGTATGACCCCTGGTTGTCACCTGATGCCCTGCGCCGTGAAGGCCTGAGGCCTGCCTCGCTCGATGATGTGCTGACCGAGAGTGACATCATTCAGGTGGTGGCCTCGGTAACGCGAGAGAGTACCCACCTGCTGGGCGCAGATGAGCTGGCCCAAATGAAACCCGGTGCCTTGCTGTTGTTGCTAAGCCGCGCCGACGTTTGTGACTTCGATGCGCTCCAAGCCGCGTGCGCTGGCGGCCACATCCGTGCCGCGACCGATGTATTTCCTGAAGAACCTCTGGCGTCAGACAGTCCGCTGCGCAGTACACCGAATCTGCTGCTTTCCGCGCATCGCGCTGGCGCTCTCCAGTCAGCCCTGTTCGAGATCGGTGATCGAATACTTGCCGATCTGAATCTGATGACAGCCGGACTGCCGCCACAGAATTGCAAGCGGGCTGAACACGAGCTGGTCAGCAGGATGCGAAGCAGACCCATTAAGGTGAGCTGATGCCCGAGCAGTGTCGCACGAAGACTGCGCTAGAGTGCTTAGCTTATTTACGTTGCGATCAAGATGGTCTACTGAAAATACGCAACTTTTGTCGAGGAATCAGGACCCGGTCTTCACATAGCGCGCTGCTGCCCGGTCCCTTGTCCGAGCCGATCCGCTCGCTGTTCAACCCACGGATCATGTTCACCAGCGTGGGGAAGAAACAGATCACGGCGGCGATGACGATTTTAGGAACCATGCCGAGACCGAAGATG
>RCMY010002668.1_pt1 | contig 16064 bp, 18 predicted proteins | sample 2041341 | NCBI WGS metagenome assembly RCMY01 (sample SAMN09708234, study PRJNA481090) | Marine sediment metagenome, whole genome shotgun sequencing project. | reverse complement strand
CCCAATTTACGCTGATTTATCTGCACAAATAGACAAAGGAATTTGCCGATGGCCGCCTATATGATTGTGACTGCCAGCATAAAGGATCGCGAGAAGTTCATCGCCGGATATGGAGCTACAGCCGGTGCGCTGGTTGAGAAGTTTGGCGGTCGCTATGTTTTGCGCGGTCCTGGAGCGGAATTGCTCGAAGGTGAATTCGGTGACGGCGCGTCAATGGTGATATCGGAATGGCCCGATAAGGCGGCTGCGAAAAAATTCTGGAATAGTCCGGAATATGCGGAAGCCAAAAAGCTCCGCGCAGACGTGGCCAATTGTCAGGTCCTCCTGATCGAAAGTCCGAAAATCATATGACAGATATTATCAAGCGCACTACCGTGATGGTTCGCGATGGTGAGCGCGCAGCGCACTGGTATGAGCAGGTTTTTGGCATGACTCGCTGGATGGACACGCCCTTCACATTGTCGGGCAACCAGTTGGCCGCTGGCAAAAAAGGCGACAAGACGCGGCTCATCATATTGAAATGCGCCGATGATCTAATTGGCATGATCGGCTTGCTCGAATGGCTGGATCCAAAGCAGGACGCACCCTCTGAACTTCCGACGGAAATCGCGTTTGGAACGCCGGTATTTGTAGTCGCTTCGGAAGATGCAAGACAAGCGGTCGAGCGCGCCCGCGCGCTCGGATCGCGCATCCATTGCGAACCCCATGACTGGCAGGTCACCGGCGCGGACGGGAAACAAAAGGATATGATCGGTTGCTCCTTCTGGGATCTCGATGGATATTTTTATGAAGTAAACCAGCTGGTGAAGGTTCACGCATAAGCGGGCGGGGAGCCGAAAGCATGGAGTTGAAGGGTATAATATGACCGGAAAACCGCACACCAGATTTCAGCGGGCCAATTTTGTCGTCGAGGATATCGACAAAGCGCTGACATTTTACAAAAATGTACTCGGCTTCGAAGTCACCTATCGCAAGGGTCACAATCCGGATAGCTACTCGATCCCTGTCTTTGAAATACCGAATGGCGCGGAACTGGATTTCGTCATCCTTTCGCTGCCGGGACAGCCCCGCGTGATGGCGCTATCGGGCATAAAAAACATCCCAATGCCTCCGGTTCCCTACCCCCGGCGCAGCGCCATCGTGCTGGATGTAACCGACCCCGACAAGGTGATGACCGACAGCAAGGCGCTTGGTCTCCAAGTCTATGAGGAAGGCCGTCTGGAAACCCATGACGGTCGCATCGGACGGGAAATCGGAATCGTTGATTTTGATGACAATCTGGTGGTAATTTATCTTATCCCGGATGTGCAAACATGAATGCCGATCCAGTAGCCGGTGCCCCGCCGGGTAGACCCTATCCAGCGGCTGCGACCGGCTGGTTTATCGTGGTGATGCTGACCATTGCTTATATTTTCAGCTTTGTTGACCGCTACATCCTGGGTCTGCTGATTGAACCGATCAAGGCAGAATTTGATCTGTCAGATCGATCCATAGGCTGGCTGCTCAGTGCCTTTACGCTGATCTACGGCTTTGTCGGAATTTTCATGGGCTGGCTTATTGACCGGGGCAAGCGGGTGTGGATTGTCTCCATCGGAGTAGCCTTATGGTCTGTCGCGACCATCGCCACTGGCACCGCAAAAAACTTCGTCCAGCTTTTTACCGCTCGCATGGGGGTTGGTATAGGCGAAGCAACGCTCAGTCCTGCGGCTTTCTCGATCATCGGCGACAGTTTCCCGACCGAACGACGCGGCAAACCCGTTGCCTTCTATTCTGCCGCTCTTCCCCTGGGCGCCGGCATCGCATCACTGCTGAGCGGCGCGATCATCGCCTGGACCGCCGCGAGTGGAAACCAGAGCCTGCCGCTGTTCGGAGAACTGTCACCGTGGCGATTCACAATGATTGTTGTCGGCCTGCCTGGCCTCTTATTGGCGCTGTTCTTTATTTTTATCAAGGAACCGGCCCGCCGCCCGGTCGCTGCTTCAACCGAGGTAATCAGCGGCAGCGGCTTTCGCGACGCAATGAAATATATCTGGGATAATAGACTGCTGTATTTTGGCTTTCTATCGATCATCGGAACAATGACGGCAATCGCCTATAGCCAGGGCTTTCTTGCCCCCACTTTTGAACGAACATGGGGCTGGTCACCGCAAAAATATGCTCTTGTCAACGGAATAGCGCTGTTGATCCTTGGCCCGGCAAACATGCTGATCATGGGCACGCTTTCTGACTGGTGGACGAAAAAGGGCGTCAAGGATGCTTCGCTTCGTCTGCTTTTCATCGGCTTTTTCATCCTCGTGCCGACCGGTGCGCTGCCGCTGTTCATGCCAACCGGGGAACTGGCCTTTGCGATATTGTGCTTGAACATCATCGGCACCGGCATCGTTACGGCTATGGGCGTCGTATCATTGCTGGTCATAACGCCCGCACAGATCCGGGGCCAAATTGTGGCGCTATATTATTTGGCGATCAGCTGGTTCGGATCACTCGGCCCAATTGTGGTGGGAGAGTTATCCAGTGGGCTGTTCGGCGAAGACAACTTGCGCTACGCGGTTGCCAGCGTGCCGATCCTGTTCGCGATCGTGCCGTTACTCATGATGCCGCTCACCCGCCGTCTTTATCTCGCGCAGATGGCAAGGCTTGGTGAAACGACCCAATGATACGGAAAGGGTATAGCGACGGTCCATTCGGCCAGGTGCACTGGCGGATTCAGGACCCTGAAACCACTTCATTCCGGCCCGATCTTTATTGCCTGCACCCGGCACCTTTTAGTGGTCTCGCGTTCACCACCATTATGCCGCATCTCACCAAAGATCGCCGCGTCATCTCGCCGGATTATCCGGGCCATGGCGGATCGGATGCATTCATGCCATATCCTTCCATCGAAGATTTCTCGGAAGCGATGCTCGCGGTAGCCACCGATCTTTCCGGCGCGGAGCCAATCGACCTGATGGGTTTCCATACCGGCAATCTTGTTGCAGTCGAGATGGCGCTTTGCGCGCCTGAAAGGATCAGGAAACTGGCGCTCGTCGATGTCCCCGCTTTCGACGCGGCAACCCGCGAAAAATATAGGGGTGCAACCGCCAAGCCATTCGAGATTACAGCGGATCTAATCTGTCTGGAACAACCTTGGGATCGCGGAATGACCAAGCGCCTGGAAAGCCAGGGACGAGAGCGCAGTTTCGAGATGTTCGTGGAGCAGCTACGCCACGGTCGCAATATGAACGCGGCCTTCCATGCCGGTTTCACCTATGACGTTGAGGACAAGCTGCCAAAGGTTCAGCACCCTTCGCTCGTAGTGGCTTCGCAATCAGCCTTGCTCGATGCAACCAGACGGGCGGCAAAATTGATCCCAAGCACCAGACTGGTCGAACGGCTTGATATCAAACGCGCGGTTCTGGATGAAGCAGCCGGGCAAATAGCGCAGGAACTCATTTCATTTTTTGACGAGGCCAACCCATGAAGACCTACGCGATTTACTGCACCGATAAACCGGAAACCGTGCAAGCACGACTGAATGCCCGCAATGCGCATTTCAGCCACATCGAGAAAGTGCTTGATGACATTCTCATCGCCGGACCACTTGTTGGACCGGACGGCATAACGGTGGGATCATTGCTGATTGTAAAAGCCGAGGACGCAATCAGCGCGCGAACGCTGCTGGAACGGGACCCCTATTTCCAGGCAGATATCTGGACCGATATCCGCATCACCGAATTTATCCCGGCAGCGGGAGAGTGGATCGGCGGCAAGATATGGTAACAGTTTGGGAGCGCCCTCATCATGCTGATCAATTAAGGAGCATCATATGACCCGAATCAAGCCACTGACCGTGAACGAATTGCCGAACGAAACGCAGGCGGCGCTAAAATTTTCTCAAGATCTCATGGGCTATGTCCCCAATTCGGTGATGACCATGGCCCACTGGCCGGAACTGCTCGGTGCTTTCCGTAATCTGGTATCCGTAATCTATGGCGAAAGTGAAATCGACAACGGCCTCAAGCGCCTGGTTGGCGCCGTGGTTAGCGCAGCGGCAGGTTGTCAATATTGCAAGGCTCATACTACGCTGGGTGCTCGCGATGCCGGCGTTGATGAGGCCAAGGTAAAGGCGGTGTGGGAATATCAAACCAGTGGCCTGTTCACCGACGCGGAGCGCGCGGCGCTCGATCTTGCCTTTGCGGCCGGCCAGGTTCCCAACGTCGCGACCGATCAACATTTTGTTGAGCTGGATATCTATTACTCGGAACGTCAGAAGACCGAAATCATTGCGGTGATCAGCATGTTCGGTTTCCTCAACCGGTGGAACGATACGCTGACGACCGAGCTGGAAGATAAGCCGTTTCAATCCGCTAGCTCGCTCTACTCACCGAAACAATGGTCGCCAGGTCAGCACCGGCGCTAGCTATTCGCCGATTTCGATCAACTCCAGCAATTCTCCGGCAGGCCCTTTGACAGTGGCTGATCGACGGCCACTATAGGGCATTGCTTCCCGCTTCTCCGGCGGAGTAATCCAGTCCACGTCAATATTGCGAAAATCATCCACTGACAGTGTCACCAGTGCATTGCCCGGTGGCAACATCCCGTCATGACGGGCGCGAATTTTGGCGATCGCCGGATAGTCATCGACCTCGACAATTGGCAAGCGTCCACATTGCACCATCGTCAGGTCGGACCGGGTGTCAGCCGGCAAATCGAACGCATTGTTGATCATAGAATAAGCGAGTGAGAAAGTATCGCCCGCGTCGAAGCCCAGCTTTTCCTCATACCATTGGACGGTTTCCGCACGGTCCGGCGACGCCAGTATCACGATGAAGATCTGATCCGTCAGCGAGAGCGCCTTTGGCAAATCGGTGGACGGCATATCTTCACGCACTTCATTGAGATAGATCATCTCGCGACCGGTCCCCAGAACCTGCATCGGAACGAAAAACGGCATGCCCTCTAATTCTTTGGGCGGTCCGACAATATCAAACCCGCTGCCCTGCAAACGATCGGGCCAGCCAAAAACATCCTGAACGCTCAACTCAAAGGCGGCCCAACCATAGGTCGTCGTTGGTTTGAAATCCGGATGGTCCGGCTGTTCGACAAGACGGATGAAACATTCCGCATTGCTTGCAGGTTGCAGGACCGACATCTTTGCCCCGGCGCTATTCGGACAGCCCCAACTGCCTGCGAGATTGCTAGACAAGATTCCATTTTCAACAATCTGCATGCCCAGCACTTCGCGATAGTCTTTGGTCGCCACTTCGAGATCGGGCACAGTTGCTATGCCGCCCAAAATGGTACCATGTTGCACAGCATCCGTCATATCAGAATTCCGGTTTGCGTTTGTCAAGGAAAGCACTCACGCCCTCTTTGAAGTCATCGCTTTCGAAGGCGGAATCAAACAATGCCCTGGAGTCCGCATCATCATCCGCCTGCCCGTCCAATATGCGTTTTATGATCGCCTTGCTCATCCGCTGACTATGAGAAGATACCGATGCCATCGTGTCGGCCAATGCCATGGCTTCGACATAGGGATCTTCGGAGAGAATGGTGATCAGACCGATACGCAGCGCTTCGTCCGCTGCAAGAATTTGGCCGGTGAACAATATCCGTTTTGCCTGTGACGGGCCGACCGCGTCGATCAGCAACTTGGTATCGTGGAGTGGGTAAACCAATCCGAGTTTTGCCGGCGTGATCCCAAATCTCGCTTTGGGTCCGGCAATCCGCATATCGCACGCCAAAGCGATACCGCAACCGCCACCAACACAATCGCCGTCAATTATCGCGATGGTCGGCTTGGGTGCCTGCGCTAGTTCATGCTGCACCTTGCCGATTGCGGCCTGATTCCGCGCTCGCCATTCCGGATCCGTCGAACCAGCGCCAAATTCGCCAATATCGGCACCAGCGCAAAAGGCGCTTTCCGTCTTGCTCGCGTTTACGGTCAGTACCCGGACCGCTTCGTCCAGCATAGCGTCCGCAAGCAGATCCGGAAACAGCTCCCACATCTCTTGCGTAAAAGCATTGCGCTTGACCGGCCGGTCGATAAGCAAATGCGCAATCTTGCCATTTTTTTCCAGACGTAACGTCATGCAGGATCAACCTTTGCCAGATGTTGCGCGATCTGATGGCGTGTTGTCACCCAGACGTCTTTCTTGGATCGCACATGCTTTAAAAACTCTTCAAACGCCCAGATGCGACCGGGACGACCAATGATGCGCAGGTGTAGACCAAGCGACATCATCTTGGGATTGCCCTCTTCCCCTTCGCGGTAGATTTGATCGAAATTATTTTTGGCATATTCAAGCCAATGCGTCGGCGTCATCGCCGGGTCGGTCCACATTTTCATGTCGTTGGAATCGAGTTGATAGGGCACAATGGCGATCGGTTTCTCGGGTGCAGTTTCCCGGTCCCAGAAGGGTACATCACCGGAATAATCATCCATATGATAGTCGAAACCTTCCTCGATCAAAAGGCGGCGCGTGTTGTCGGTATGGAAATAACGCGACAGCCAGCCATAAGGCCGAACGCCGACTGTTTTCTCGATGGACGTCACTGCCTTGCGGATAAATTCGCGCTCTTTTCCTTCATCCATCTTGAATTGATGAACCCAGCGATATCCATGGCTCACCGGCTCATGCCCCATTTCTGCAATCGCGCCGGCAATCTCCGGATAGTTTTCAAGACTCATGGCTGCAACAGTCCAGCTAGCCATGATATCAAACTCTTTGAGGAGCTTTACAATGCGCGGCGCACCGGCCTTTAGACCGTAAAGATAGTTGCTTTCATTGCCATAGTTCCGGATCGGAGATTTGATATGGATACCGAGCTCATCCACGGGTTCCATGCCGCGATCCCCGCGCGCTACCGTCATCTCGCTACCTTCCTCGACATTGACAACAATACTCAGCGCCATTTTCGCGCCGTCCGGCCAATCCATGCGTTCTTCATGCATCAGTGCATTTCCTCCCCGCCTGCAATATTAAGCGCTTCTCCGGTCATATAAAAAGCATCATCACTGGCCAGCCATGCGCAAACCGCTGCCGTGTCAGTTGGCAACCCGGGACGACCCATCGGGTTTTTGGCACTCATGTTTTCGAGATAGTCATCCACTTTTTCAAACCCTAGCAGCTTCGAGAAATAGTCATTCTGCTGCCCTCCTAACCCGGTTGTGACATGGTTGGGGCAGACGGCATTGACGGTAATGCCATGCGCGCCAAGCTCCAACGCACTAGCTCGTGTCAAGCCGACCATGCCATGTTTCGAACTGACATAGGCCGGCAAATGCGGAAAGGCCGTTTTGGCAGCCTGAGAGGCAATGTTGATTATGCGCCCGCCGTTGCCAGCTTTGACCATCGCTTTCGCTGCGGCTTGCGTGCAATAAAATGCGCCAGAGAGATTCACGCCAATCACCGTCGCCCAGTCCGCCGGATCAACATCAAGCAGCGGCTTCATCATGAAACCAATCCCGGCGTTGTTGATGAAAATATCGACCGCGCCAAAGGCTTCAACCGATTGATCGACCAGCGCCTGACATTGCGCGGCATCGCTGACATCGCAAGCGACGGTTACAACCCTCGCGCCGCGGCTACGCAATTCGGCCGCGACGCCCTCTTCCTCATCACCAATAGTCAAATCGGAAACGACGCAATTGGCCCCTTCATCGGCAAAGCGCTGCAATATACCCTGGCCCAGCCCCTTCACTTTGCCCGATCCGGTAACGACGACAGTTTTCCCTTCAAAACGCTTCGACATCAGATATCTTCAGTCAAGATGAACTGCGGGTTTTCAGCAAAATTCTGAAATGGAGCCGCCATGGCCTGAAATTCCTCTGTGGAAATATCAGCTACAAACGGGTCCATTCCATTGATGTCCAGTATCTCGACATATTGATAGGGCGCGGCATCGTCAGAACCGAAAAGGCCTGTCGCCTTGTGTACGGTGAACTTTTCAACCGAACCGAGACGATTCACGCCCGGGATATCATCCTTCTTCGCCCAAGCTTCATAATCAGCCGCGCTAACGCCATCTTTCAGGTTGAATACAACAATGATCCGCATATTTTCTCTCCTCAGGGTATTTCTAGAAATGTTTCTGGTCGGCGATATGCATCCAATTTGCCATCCAGCTTTCGGGCCAGTTCGAATAATCCGGCCTCATTACCGGCGGCGCCGATCAGCTGCACGCCGACCGGAAGTCCGTCTTCATCCCAGCCCGCCGGGATGGTAATCGCTGGCAGTCCCGCGATACTGGCGATACAGGTAAAATCTGCCTGGTTGGCAGGGGCTCTGTCACTATGGCTGAACGCGGCCTGCGGCGTGGTCGGAAGCAAAATTGCGCCGTTTGCACCGACTGCCGACACCAGCGCATCCTTGACCCGTTGCAGAATATTACGATCTTCAGCTAGGTCATCGGCGCTCCGTTTTGGCCCGTATGTCATCAGATGCTTCAGGTGATCTGACAAGCCATCCGGATCATTTTTGACAATGCCGGACAGGCTGTCCGCTAACGCCAGCGATGCGAGGATAAAACCGGCAAAACGTACTTGCGTGAGCGGATATGGCAGTGAAAATATGGCCTGCGCATTCAAAATACCCTTGGCATTTTCATAGGAATCCAACACTGCCGGTTCACAATCCACATCGCCAAGATTTTCCAATAATACAATATTATCAATTGCTTGTGGCAAACCAAAGTCCATCATGATCCGCGAACAGGCTTCCAATTCTTCCAATGTTCGGGCAAGCGGCCCAATAGTATCGAGCATTGGCTCACACAGCTCCAAGCCGTCTTGGCTGACCGCTCCGCGCGAAGGCTTCAGACCATATACCCCGCAATAAGCCGCCGGCACACGCACCGATCCCATCGTGTCGGTACCCAGCGCCACGTCGCACAAACCTGCCGCCACCGCCGCACCACTGCCTCCGGACGATCCGCCGGGCGTATAACCGATCTTATGCGGATTCTGTGTCGCTCCGAAAAACGGATTGTCCGTCTTGGCGCCCAGCGCCGCTTCTTCCATATTGAGGGTGCCGACGATTGCAGCACCGGCGTTACGCAGCCGCTTCACGACTTCTGCATCCTTACTGGCAATGCGATCCCGATAGGCTTGCATACCGCCAGTCCAGGCCATGCCTGAAACAGCAATATTGGCCTTCACGCCAATCGTCACATTCTGTAGCGGCCCCTCGCAGAAACGCGCCGTCCTATCAAAATCCGTGAAGGCATTGAGAGGTTCATTCGCCTCTTCGAGATCATCCCAGTTGATCATTGTCAGATCACAATCCCCGTTGGTCAATCAGGCGTATGGGCTTTTGCCGCGTATCGATCTGCGTATCGCTTGCGGTCTTGCCCGCGCCAACCAGCGCGACGCCGACTTCGATGCCCAATCCTTTGCGAAGCAGGTCGGCAATTTCATTGTTATCAGTATCACCTCGGCTCTCGAGCGTTACATGCATGTCATCGCGCCCCGCTTCATCGCGCGTGACGCGGCAGACATATTCCCCGGTCAAGTCACTGCGTCCTTCGATGATTGCACCAATTGCATGGGGGAAGATATTGATTCCGCGGAGCTTGACCATATTGTCGCTGCGGCCCTTGAAACCGGTGATGCGCTTGAACACCATTCCGGTGGAATTCACATCGGTACGTTCTTCGGTAATGTCATGGGTGTTGAACCGGATGCATGGCGCGATATCATCCTTGAACAGGCATGTGACAACCATATCGCCTGTCTCACCAGGGGCGATCGGTACACCCGTATCGACATCGAGCAATTCCAGATACTGGGCATCTTCCCATACATACATCCCATCGCGATCCGGTCCTTCGCCAGCAATCGTCCCGGTATCGCCAACCCCATACCAGTCATAGGCTTTGGCACCGTGCCAAGCGGCTTCGGTGGCGGCACGATCTTCGGTACCCAAATGCCCGATAATCATTTTCAGGTTGATCCGGTCGAACAGATTTTCCGCCTCCGCGACATCAGCCAGTTTGCGGACATAATCGACAAAGCCGACCATGCAGGTGACATTGAAATCAGCCATCAGATTAACCTGATTGATGGATCGCGTTTCGATACCCGTTCCCGCGCTGAGGAACAGTGAATTTGTAAAATGCGTGACGGCCTCTCGAATATAGTGGCCACCATTAATCATCCCGTGACCATAGACCGACTGCACCACATCGTCGCGACCCAATCCCATCCAGCGGTACATCCGTCCAACCATAAGATTGGTAATTTCGCGGCCCTTGGGACCAAACATCAAAGGTTGCGGTCGCCCAGTTGTGCCCGAAGTTGTGTGAAAGATGACCGGCGTATCCCCTCGCCCGTCAAAATCCCCGTAAGGCGGGTGCTCGTTGACCGAGGCCATCAGATCGGTTTTGTCATAAACGGGCAGTTTCGTGATGTCAGCCAAGCTTTTGATGTCACCTGCTTCTATGCCCTGATTGCCCCACAGACGCTGATAGAATGGTATTTCCCAGCCGCGTTTCATCAATATGCGGAACTGCTTGTCCTGAATGGCAACAAGCTCGTCGCGTGACATATTGGTGTAGCGCTTCACAAAGGCATCCCCGACCGGATATTGATCAAGCATCTGCTTGGCATCGAAGGATTCGAAATAGGTGGGAAAGGTCATTGGGGCTCCGTTACATAAGCTAGAGGATTGTCGAAAATACGAGAGTCGCAGTCATTACCCGCAAGAGCCCGTGCCAGATCGCGTTTGGATTGGGTTTGGCCGTCGGACATCTGCGCAGAGGGGCTACCGAGATTATCGGTGATTATATGTTTGATGACATTGTTATCTGACATTGTGATAGCCAGTTTTTGCGGGGCTAGCGCGTTGTGATCAGGGTTATCATCTATCCGAACAGTGACTTTCTCACCGAGTTTCACAATATCCGGATTGGCGAATTCTTCGAAAGTAAAACAACGCGGATCAATAATCCGGTCGCGTAGCATCAGCGGGACCAAAAACGGCAGGCATAATCGCGCATAGGCCGGTGTCATATCGGTTTTATAGGGTCGCCCGACAAGGCGGTGGATAAGCGGCGGCGCCGAAACATCGACTGACACTACATGCGATGGATCAAGCGAACCATCCCGCAACATATTATCAATCGCGCCCAGTATACCGTGACTGGCGCGGCCGGACGGAAAGGGTTTGATGCTGACATCTTCGATCAGCCAGCGCTGGTCGATACTATCGGTATAGCGCGACAAATCACCCGGCTCGAACAGCTTGAAATAACCAAATGGCCCTTCCAGGGCATCATGCGGGCCATCCATTCCGGCCTTCGCCAAATCAACCGCCGTAATTGCCGCGCGGGAAGCGTTGGCAATTTGCAACGGCAACGCAATCGATGCCTCGACATGCGCCTGCATCGTACCTGCCGCCTGGGAATAAGCGATGCCCATAACATTGGCATATTTTCCGCGCGGGAGTTTGTTCAATCGCGCCACAGCGAGTGCTGCACCGATCACACCTGCAGTTGCGGGCCGGAAGAACTGCATCGCACCGGTCGCCGCTACACCAAGTCCGCTGGCGATATCGACACCTACACACAGCGCCGTCATGAATTCATCGGCATCGCAGCCATCCTGTCGGTCGGCGGCCGCCAATAACGCCGCTGTCACCACCGACATCGCATGCACAACTGCCGGCTCGTGCACGGCGTCCCATTCCAGACAGTGAATAGCAAAGCCGTTGAACCAGGCCGCAGATGGAGCAGGCAGACGTTTGCTAAATCCAAGCAAACGCGCGTCGTCACCATCGCCCCAGCCGCGGACCGCTGAAAGCATAGCCTGCGCTTCACTCGACACGGCTCCGGCCGCACCTCCAGCCAAAGTGTCGCCGAGCAAATGAAGGGCAGCTGCTGTGGTATTCTCCGGCAGGATATGGTCTGCCGCTGCATAATCAAAGATGGCTGTAGTCGCGTTCATGACAGCCAATCCTCCAGCATTTTTTGGATGGCTTGCGGGTCGTTACCATTGAGTGCCACATCAATGGCGCGGTCCGCTTCTTTTTCGGGCAGGCCGCCCCAGGCAATCAGCGCTCTGGCTTTGTCGACAATGCCGTCTCTCGTCAGAGGCCGCTCCGGGTCTCCAAGCGTATCAACCAGCTCGACAGTCTCACCATTGCAAGTCACCCGCGCTCCATAATGTTCCGGATAGCGCGCAGTGATATCCGGCGCTTCGGACAGGATTACCCGGCTCCGCGCATCGGCAAGCGCCTCAATTGCATCAGGCTCAAAATCGGCAAGCCGGGGAACGCCGCGTTCTGCGACGACGGCGACTGAATGTTGAATCGAGAATTTTGCATCATTCACGGTTACCGGATTGGACCGATCGCAAAATGTGATCGCATCGGTATAGGTTCCCACTTGAATATCGCCATGCAGCTTACCCAGTTTCGCTTTCAACTCCAGCGCCGCATCAATCGCCGGATGCGCATGACGACAAGCACCCCATGGCTTGAAGCTTACTTCATGAATCCGCCATTGATCAGGGAACGTCATAGGTTTGGGTGTTTTACAAGTCGCAGCGTACAGGCCTTGTGGGCCTTCAAGGATGAAACGGGGGCCAGTCAAACCATCCATCGCCGACCAGGCAGCGTTGCTCCCGGTTCGGACAGCATGCAGAATATGCCATTGTTTTGTCATGACATTCTCGTTTCTCAAGTTCCAAAGCCCGCCGGCCACGGAACCGACATTGCCAAAGGCCCAAACGAGTTGTGTTTCAGACATCGAGAAATGAGTGGCCATCACTCCTACCGAACCAAAGAATCCAGCAGTCGTAGTCGGATGCCAGAGCGAATAATGGTGTTGATCGAGCGTCTGCCCAACGGCGACCATAGCTTCATAGCCGCGAACCGCACCATCCAGGAATGAGTCCATTTCTTCGGGATATTGCATCATCGCACTAGCCCAAACAACTGGGCCGGGATGGAGAATTGCCGCACGGTGAACATCATCCATTTCCATCACGTTGCCCAATAGGGCGGCTTGTCGTGCAGCTCCTGGCAATCCACCCGATGCAGATAAAACCTGACTTCGCCGGGCCCCCGCGACGCAGCCTAGCCAATCCAATAGATGCAATCTGGCCCTTTGACGCGTCGCCTCATCAACCGGCCTCATCAAATGCGTCGTAAGTTTCTCGGTCAGGCTCTCTTGCGTCATATCCCTGCCCGCCGTATGATAAGCCTATGTCCAACAAAGCAAAAACGGCGTCGAAAAAGAAACCGCGTTATCTGGAACTGGCCGATAAACTGCGTCAGGAAGTGTTGCGCGGCGACTATTCCGATCCCGGAGATTTTCCGACCGAATCCGTTCTGTGCAAGAAATATGATGTCAGCCGCTTTACCGTGCGAGAAGCATTGCGGCAGCTGACGAGTGAGGGTCTGATTTCCCGGAAGCGCGGTTCGGGGACCATTGTCCAGCCCGCCTCTGCCCGGGCCGGAACCCTGCATCAACCGCTCAGCAATGTCGGTGAAATATTGCAATATGCGCTTGATACCAAGATCAGTTTTGAACAAAGGTCGCCGCAGGAGCTTCCCGTTGCCATTGCCGAACAGGTTGGAGTCAAACCGCGCGGCGAATGGTTTGTCATCCATGGGAAAAGACAAAAAGCTGGGCGCAAACGTCCAGTTGCGCTGACTATAGCATGGATTCATCCCGAGCTCGCCAATACGGTCCAGAAAATTGATCTTAACGGGGCGACTTTGTTCGGGCAAATTGAGCAACATGAAAATATCACGGTAACCCGCGTCACACAGGATATTCAGGCAATTTCGGCGTCCGAAGAGGTTGCCGAAGGTCTTGGTATTGAAGAAGGCGACCCGGTGCTGCGTATCCTGCGCTGTTATTTTGACGAGAAAGACCGGATGTTCGAGGTTTCGGAAAATTACCATCCCGGCGAACGTTTTGCCTATTCCATGCATATTGAAGTGAATTAAGTCTTTCATTTCTGCAGTTCCGGCGCATCGGACGGCTGCCAGTTTTCTTCGGATTGAAACCGGAAAGCGGGCGCAATCTGGTGCGATCCATTGGCTTCAACCAGCAGGCCGCGTTCACGTAAAAAACCTTGGTTCAGCGCTTCTGCGAAGTTCAGAACCGGAGAGAAGGCAACATCTTTGTCAGCGAACCATGTCACCCAGCCATCGCGTGTCTTGGTTGCGAAAACCTCGCGCAGATAATCGATCAATGGCTGCTGCAACTTTCCGGCTTCTTCCCCGGCTAGGGGTAGCAGGTCGAGGCGGTCCAGAGCGGCTAACAGATTCCTGGCAAATTTCACTTCGCGAGCACCTAAAACGACATATCTATCGTCCAATGTCTTGTATACATTATAGAAAGCAGCGCCCCCTAGCGAACGTTGCGTTTGTGATATTGGTGCGTCGCCGCCGCGTATCGCGTCACCCGCAATATGGGCGCACCATGGCAACATCGAGTCGAACATGGCGATATCGACATAATCGCCCTTGCCGGTCTTTTCGCGTCCGATCAGCGCCATCAGCACAGCCGACAAACCGTTCAAACCGGCGGCCATATCCGCGGACGGAGCGCCCGGCACAACCGGCATTCCGTCTTCGCCGTCGTTCACCGACAAAAAGCCTGAAAGCGCCTGTACAGCCAAATCATGGGCAGGATGGAGCGCCATCTCGCCTTCCTGTCCGAAAGCCGAAATCGAGCAATAAACGATACGCGGATTTTTGGCGGCGACTGCCTCGTAATCGAAACCGAGCCGCTTCATTACACCGGGCCGGAAACCCTCGATCATGACGTCAGCCCCGGCGAGCAATTCCCAGAGGTGTTTGCGGCCGTTGTCGCTTTTCAAATCGAGTGCCAGCGCCTGCTTGCCACGATTAAGATTGCGGAACCACACCGATTGTCCTGACTCCACCGGCTCCATTTGCCGTGCCGGATCGCCTGTCGGCGGTTCGACCTTGATGACCTCTGCGCCGTGGTCCGCCATCATCATGGTGAGCATCGGTCCGGGCAGAAAAAGCGATAGATCGATGACCTTTATACCAGTGAGTTTTGCCATTTTATTCAGATTACACCCTTGGATCGCAAGTCGCCAATAGCATCGGCGTCATAGCCGATTTCAGCCAACACCGCATCATTGTCGGCACCGAGAAGCGGCCCCGCTTTGTTGGGAAGTCGCTTGCCGTTCAGCTTGATCGGGCTGGATAGTACATTCATTTCCGGGTTATCCGGATGGCTGACGGTATCGCGCATGCCGATGGTTTCAAGCCAGGGATTGTCCAGCGCCTGGTCAAGATTATAAACCGGCGCAATTGGAACACTGCCTTCTAGCAAGACCTGCCAATGGGCAACATTATGCATGCCAAAAATATCATCCAAAATATCTGAAAGCACATCACGGTTCTTCAACCGGTTAGCCGGAGTATCAAAACGCGGATCGTTGACCAGTTCGCTGTGCCCGATTGTCTTCGCCAATATTGGCCAGAATTTTGGTATTTGCGCCATAACAAACATCCAGCCGTCCGCCGCTTTAAACATCTGACTCGGTGTAGCAGAGGGATGAGCGCCGCGTTTGAGCCGCTGTGTCACGTCGCCTTCGTTCATATACCAAAGCGCCGGATAGCTGGTCTGGTGCACCGCAGCGGACAGCAGATCGACGTCCACATCACAACCCTCACCGGAACGCTGAGCATCGAGAAGCGCGGCAAGCAAGCCAACGGCCATTTGCGTCCCAGACATGAAGTCCACCATCGACAGGCCGAAACGAACCGGTGGTCCGTCGGGCTCTCCGGTCAGCGCACAAAAACCTGCTTCGGCTTGCATCAGATAGTCATAGCCTGGCCATTTGGAACGCTCATTATCACGGCCATAGGCGGAACAATGCGCACAGACGATTGCCGGATTGACGGCCTTCAGGCTTTCGTAGTCGAGACCGATTTTCGCGGGCACATCGCCGCGCAAATTATTGGCCATGACGTGGGAATTCTTGACCAGCTTGTGCAGAATTTCCACACCCTCGTCGCTTCGCAAGTCCAGTGTCAGCGAACGCTTGTTGAGATTGAAGCTCTGAAAATACAGGCTTTCCTCTTCGCGCAACCAAT
>RCMY010002937.1_pt1 | contig 16071 bp, 14 predicted proteins | sample 2041341 | NCBI WGS metagenome assembly RCMY01 (sample SAMN09708234, study PRJNA481090) | Marine sediment metagenome, whole genome shotgun sequencing project. | reverse complement strand
TTGACCTATGCAGGTAACTTAGAATCACTGAACGAAATTGATCAAAGTTCAAGATATGAGTTTAAGCAAATCGATATCTGTGATGCTGAAGAACTAAAACAAGCTTTCGATAATTTCAAACCCGATTTAGTGATGCACCTAGCGGCAGAATCACATGTTGATCGCTCTATTGACGGGCCTGCTGAATTTATTGCCACCAATATTGTCGGTACTTATACATTATTAGAAGTCGCTCGTCACTATTGGCAAAGTCTCGATGAGACTGATAAATCAAAGTTTAGATTTCATCATATCTCAACAGACGAAGTCTATGGTGATTTAGAAGGCACAACCGACTTGTTCACAGAGTCAACGCCTTATGCCCCAAGCTCTCCTTATTCAGCTAGTAAGGCTAGCTCAGACCATCTCGTTCGAGCTTGGCAGCGTACTTACGGTCTTCCAACTATTATCACAAATTGCTCAAATAATTACGGCCCTTATCACTTTCCCGAAAAGCTCATCCCGCTAGTCATTCTTAATGCATTGGACGGCAAGTCATTACCTATCTATGGTAGAGGCAATCAAATACGCGATTGGCTCTATGTAGAAGATCATGCTCGTGCTCTATACAAAGTAGTGACTGAAGGTCAAGTAGGTGAGACCTATAATATCGGTGGTCATAATGAGAAGCAAAACATTGAGGTAGTTAAAACCATTTGTCAGATATTAGACGACTTACAGCCGCAAGCTAATGATGCCGCATATGAGACACTAATTACTTTTGTCAAAGATAGACCTGGTCATGATTTGCGTTACGCATTGATGCTAGTAAGATTGCCAAGGATTTAGGCTGGACACCAGAAGAAACCTTTGAAAGTGGTATTCGTAAAACGGTGCAATGGTATTTAGATAATCTTGAGTGGTGTTGTCGAGTGCAAGATGGCAGCTATCAAGGCGAAAGACTAGGAGCAGGTGAATAAATGAACACAAAAGGTATTATCTTGGCGGGTGGTTCAGGTACGCGCCTTTACCCCATCACTAAAGGCGTCTCTAAGCAGCTGCTACCTATCTATGATAAACCGATGATTTATTATCCGTTATCAGTGTTAATGCTCGCTGGCATCCGTGAGGTGCTTATTATCAGTACACCAGATGACATAGATGGTTTTAAACGGTTACTCGGCGATGGTCAAGAGCTGGGTATCGAAATCAGTTATGCCGTTCAACCCAGCCCAGATGGTCTAGCGCAAGCGTTTATTATCGGTGAAGATTTTATTGGTGATAGCAATGTTTGCTTAGTACTGGGTGATAATATATTTTATGGTCAAGGCTTTACGCCGCTATTACAGCAAGCGATTAATCGTCAAAAAGGCGCTACTGTGTTTGGCTATCAAGTCAAAGATCCTGAGCGTTTTGGGGTTGTTGAATTTGATGATAATAAGCGCGCTGTTTCTATAGAAGAGAAGCCTGCTAAGCCCAAATCGCACTATGCGGTCACTGGCCTCTATTTTTATGATAATGACATTATTGAGATTGCTAAGCAAGTCAAACCTTCTGAGCGTGGCGAGTTAGAAATAACGACGGTTAATCAGATTTATATGCAGCGTGGTGATCTTAGTGTAGAGCTATTAGGTCGGGGCTTTGCATGGCTAGATACCGGTACGCATGAAAGCTTATTAGAAGCAGCCCAATTCGTTGAGACTATTGAAAAACGTCAAGGTTATAAGGTAGCATGTTTAGAAGAAATTGCCCTTAATAATGGTTGGTTAACTAAGCAGCAAGTATTAAATATCGGGAAAACTATGAGTAAGAATGCTTATGGTCAATATTTGATGTCTTTAGCGGAAGAGAAGTAATGAGCTTAATAGAATGGGTGGATTTTCCACCATTAGGTGATGATCGTGGCTCACTAGTAGCCTTAGAAGCAGAAAAGACTGTGCCTTTTGTTATTAATCGTGTTTATTATATTTTTGGTACACAACAGGGAGTCGCCCGTGGCTTTCACGCTCATCATAATTTAAAGCAAGTTGCTATCTGTGTTACTGGTAGATGTCGTATGGTTCTTGATAATGGCAATACGCGTGAAGAGGTTTGGTTAGACTCACCCATTAAAGGTTTATTGATCGGTGATTTGGTGTGGCGAGAGATGCATGATTTTAGTGAAGACTGCGTTCTGTTAGTGCTAGCTAGTGAGCATTACGATGAAGAAGACTATATTCGCGATTATGATAATTTTATAAAGGTAGTAAAAACATGAAATTCATTCATAAGTTAGCTGATGTCCAAAGCGAAAATATTGGTGAAAATAGTAAGGTTTGGCAGTTTTGCGTAGTTTTGAAGGGTGCAGTGATTGGTAATAATTGTAATATCAACGCCCAAGTTCTAATTGAAAATGACGTAGTCATCGGCAATAATGTGACGGTGAAGTCTGGAGTGCAAATATGGGATGGTACACGCATTGAAGACAATGTATTTATAGGTCCAAATGCTACTTTGACTAACGATTTGATGCCTCGGTCTAAAAAATATCCTGAAAAATTTTCTGGGATTACTTTAAAAAATGGCTGCAGTATAGGAGCAAATGCTACATTACTTCCAGGTATTGTAGTATGTGAAGGCGCAATGATAGGCGCAGGTGCTGTAGTGACTAAAGACGTTCCGGAAAATGCAGTTATGGTAGGTAACCCTGCCGTTATTAAAGGGTATGTATAAATGATTCCTTTTCTTGATTTAAAAGCTATTAATGCCCAATATCGTAATGAGCTTGTAGATGCTTGTACTCGTGTTATTGACTCAGGCTGGTACATCGGCGGCAGTGAGCTCGAACAATTTGAACAGCAGTTTGCTAATTACTGCGGGACGAAATATGCAATTGGTGTAGCTAACGGTTTGGATGCTCTTATCTTGACACTGCGAGCTTGGAAAGAATTAGGTAAGCTCAAAGATGGTGATGAGGTTATCGTACCGTCTAATACTTATATAGCCAGCATATTAGCAATTAGTGCTAATAACTTAACGCCTATTCTAGTTGAACCATGTGAAAACAGCTTCAATATTGATCCTAAAGAGATTGAAACGGCTATTACTAGTAAAACAAAAGCTATACTTCCTGTGCATTTATATGGGCAACTAGCAGACATGCCAGCTATTATGGATATTGCCAAACGTCATGAGTTGTTGGTATTAGAAGACTCTGCCCAAGCCCATGGTGCTTCTCTCGATGGTAAGAGAGCAGGAAGTTGGGGTGATGCATCAGGTTTTAGTTTTTATCCGGGTAAAAATTTAGGGGCATTAGGTGATGCTGGTGCAATTACTACTAGTGATGAAGAGCTGGCTAATACATTGCGTGCGCTACGTAACTATGGCTCACATGAAAAGTATAAAAATTTATTTCAAGGTGTTAACAGTCGTTTGGATGAAATCCAAGCAGCAATGCTTAATGTAAAGCTAAGCCATTTAGATGTTGAGATTTTCCATCGTCGTAAAGTCGCGAATGCTTATCTCGAAGGTATTAACAATAAAGCAATCAGATTACCTATCAAAGAACAGGATAGTGCTCATGTTTGGCATGTCTTTGTGATTCGCTGTGAACGTAGAGATGAGTTACAAAAGTACTTAGCTGAAAACGGTGTTCAGACACTCATTCATTATCCGGTACCACCGCATCAGCAGTCTGCATATAAAGAATGGAATGAGCGAAGCTATCCTATTTCTGAAAATATTCATGCAGAAGTATTAAGTTTACCTATTGGACCTACGATATCTATAGAAGATATTAAAAAAATAATTAATGCAGTGAATGAGTTTAAAATATGTTAAGTACCATTAAAAGTGCTATACCAAGTCCAATAAAAAAAATATTATACCCTGTTAAACAGAAGACCTATGACCAGTGGTATAAAAAACGTTTGTTTAAACAGATGCAAGTTAAACACACCGAGCTTTTAGAACAAATGAAAGATAAGCAAAAAATTAAAGTGGTATTTTTAGCGATACATGAAAGTGTATGGAAGGTCGATCCTGTATTTAGAAAAATGCTTGAAGATCCATTTTTTGAGCCGGAGATATTGGTCTGTCCATACACTATATATGGTGAAGAGCGTATGCTTGAAGATATGGAGCAAGCGTATAACTATTTTATTGACAAAGGCTACCCTGTACGTAAGTCTAGAAATGAAGATGGTAGTTGGGTGAAGTTAAGCGATATAAAACCAGATATTATTTTCTTTACTAATCCTCATAGTCTCACACGCAAAGAGTATTACGAAGAGGCGTACATGAATTACTTGAGTTGCTATGTGCCATACTATTTTATGGCGACTAAGCATATAGCCCCAAATCAAGAGTACAACAACATATTCTTTGCAGCCGTTTGGAAGATATATTGGCCTCATCTAACTTGTATGCGACAACACAAAAAACTATCTGTCAATAAAGGCTCAAATGGCATTTGTGTAGGGTATCCTGCTGGAGAGATATTAGTTGATAATAAATATGTTTATGACTTTTACAGTTGGAAGGAACAAAACAATAATAAGAGAAAGATTATATTCGCACCACATCATACGATTGAGGATAATAAACACTCTTTGTCCTCTTTTTTGAAATATGCTGATCTGATGCAACAGTTAGCAATAGCTAATCAGGATAAAGCTCAGTGGTCTTTTAAACCGCACCCTATGCTCAAATCAAAACTTTACTTGCATCCTGATTGGGGTACAGAAAAAACTAATTTTTACTATAATTTTTGGCACAGTCAAAGCTACACTCAACTTGACGAAGGTGAATATCACGATCTTTTTTTATCGTCTGACGCGATTATTCATGACTGTAGCTCATTCATTGTAGAGTATGCCTTAACTGGCAAGCCTTCTTTGTACTTAATCAATAAAAATAATTTACGTAATCTATTAAATGACTTTGGTAAGAGCGCTATGAAAACTTCTCAAAGAGCAAGATCTGTTGATGACGTCGAGACTTTTATTGATGAGGTAATTAATCAAAGTAATACTGCAAAAATTACTGATAGTCAAGATTTTGAAAGATATATACACGAATACTATCAAACTGACTTACCCTCTGAACGAATAATCAACGATCTAAAGCAAAGCATAGGTAACTCTTATGTGTAATGAAAGTTTTATTATCCTAGCAGCAGGTAGACCTCATCAAGGAGATACGCCATCGCTATTAACAGAAGTTAATGATCAGACTTTATTTGATTGGAATATGAGCATATTAGCAGCCTCTGGTAATAGGTTGCCAATACAGTTGGTAGTAGGTTATGCTGCAGATAAATATAAGAAACTCTCCAACAGTGCTACGCTGTATCACAATTTAAAATGGCAAAAATCTGGTAGTGGCTACTCGTTACTCAGTGCCGATCTATCTAGTGATAAAGTTATAGTTAGTTACGCTGACATACTTTATCGGCCCAACTTATTGAGTAAGATTAAAGACTCTCATGCAGATATAACTGTCGTTTACGATAGTCATTGGAAACAGCGTTTTATTGGACGTACATCAGAGGACTTATCAAAGTCTGAAAAGGTTATGGTAGATGATAACGGAATGATTTTGCGTACGGGTCAAAATATTCCTGTTGAATGGGCACATGGTGAGTTTGTTGGTTTAATACAATTTAGAGGGGTGGCTCTACAAAAGCTAAGACAACTAAAAGATCAAGCAAATGAGTCTTTTGAAAAGATATCGCTATCAGACTTAGTCGAATGGCTGCGTCTGCAAGGACTAAGTACAGCTGCTATAGATGTGTACGGTGACTGGGCAGAATTAAATCGGCCGCAAGATATTGCTCACTTTATCTTAGGAACCAAAGCTGAAACTTTAGATAGACTTAGTAGCTTAGTAAAAAAATCTGTTGTCCTAGATCAAGTGGCATTTACGGTTAACGAGTGGGAAACAGACTCAGCTCTTATCATACAGCAGATTCAATCACGCTTTAAACTACAGCACTTAGTAGTAAGATCTAGTGCTAAAAGTGAAGATGCTTTTACACACTCAAATGCTGGTGCATATACTAGTGTCTTAAAAGTAAATCCAAATACAAACCTCAGACCCGCAATCATAGAAGTTATCGATTCATACATTGACCGACAGTCTGATGATCAAGTTTTAGTCCAACCTATGGTGCAAGACGTAAGATTGAGTGGTGTTGCCTTTACACGGACACTAGAGCAAGGTGCTCCTTTCTACATCGTTAACTATGATGAAAGTGGTGACACAGAAAGTATCACTTCAGGATATTCTAAACAACATAAGTCACTATATCTACGTAAAGATGCTGACCTCTCATCTATTCCTACTGATTATTTGGTGCCGATTGTAGAGGCGATCAAAGAAGTAGAGAGAATATTAAACTACGATGCGCTCGATATTGAGTTTGCTATGGATAACTTAGGTCAAGTGTATCTATTACAGGCTCGTCCAATAGCAGCAGCAGAAAGTATTGATACAGTGTCTATTAATAACGAAATCATTCAGCTACAGACTAGAGCGAGCGATTTCTGGGATAAGTTACAGACAGTTACCCCAAATTTAAAAGGTAACAAAGCATTATTTGGAGTAATGCCTGACTGGAATCCTGCAGAGATCATTGGTACCAATCCAGGACAGTTAGCTGTCAGTCTTTATGAACACCTTATCCTAGATGATATATGGGCACAACAGCGTGCTGAATATGGTTACAAAGACGTGCGTCCACAGCCTTTACTGCGCTGTTTTGCTGGTAAGCCATATATTGACATACGAGCAAGCTTCAATTCATTCCTTCCTTCTGGTCTGTCAGACGAACTGACAGAGAAATTAGTTAACTTTTATCTTCACTGGCTAGAAAGTCATCCGCACCTGCATGACAAGGTTGAGTTTGATGTTGTTCCTACTTGCTACGGACCAGGATTTGATAAATGGGATAAGCGTTTACGTCAGTTTGCTGAAGTCAGCTCTGAGGAGGTTGAACAATTAAAGAATGGGTTGTTGAATATAACGCAGCGAGCTTTATCTCGTACTAGCAATGACTTGGGGTTATTAACCAAGTTACAAAAATATCATGAGCTGGTAGTATCAAATGACAAGCTATCTGATTATGAAAAGATTCGATTGCTACTTGAGTATTGCAAAACTTATGGCACTTTGCCCTTTGCACATTTAGCACGTAGCGGCTTTGTCGCGGTGACACTTCTAAAAGAAGGAGTTATAGAGGGCTGGCTAAGTATTGATGCTCGAGATGGATTTATGGAGACCTTAGAAACAGTTTCTCATGAACTGAGTAAAGATGCATGGCTAACCGCTCAAAATAATGATAACTGGCAAAAATTCGTTTCTGACTATGGTCATTTGCGTCCTGGTACTTATGATATTACTTCTCCAGCTTATTGGCAGGACCCCGATTTATTCTTACAACCTCTAGTATCACATGCACAAGAGCCTAAGACCGTATCTAAAAAGTTAGCTATTTGGGAGGCAGAAAAGCATGACTTTTTTAGTCAGCTAAGAGATATTGGGTTGCAAGCCACTGATGAAGAATTTGAAGACTTTTTAATTAATTCTATAGAAGGAAGAGAAAAAGCTAAGTTTATCTTTACCCGAACGCTTTCAACTATATTAGACCTAATTGAAAATAAGGGCCTAGAGTATAAATTAAATAAAAAGGAATTATCAAATCTAACATTATCGGAATTAACTTTAGCTTTCAACTCTCAGTTGTCTGTCAAAGATTTGACTAAACAGTTGAAAAAATCTAGCAAAAGTAATAAGCGTATTCGTAAGCTCAGTCACGCTTGTAAGTTACCACCATTACTCAGTAAACGTGAAGATTTTATGGCTTTTATACTGACTGATGAAGAGCCTAATTATATCGGTACTAAACGTATTACAGCACCTGCTGTCCACCTTAATAATATTAATGAGCAAAAGGTTGAAGTTAAAGGCTGCATCGTAGTAATACCACAAGCAGATCCAGGCTACGATTGGCTATTTGGACAAAATATTGCGGGTCTCATTACCATGTATGGTGGTGCAAACTCGCATATGGCTATCCGCTCTGCTGAGTTTGGGTTGCCTGCTGCCATCGGGGTAGGTGAGCAGCTTTATAACTTCTACAACTCTGCACGGACTTTAGAGCTAGATCCGACAGGTCAGACTATTAGAGTTATTAACTAATGAAAAGAATTTTAGTCAGTCAACGTCGAGATAAAGTCGTAGGTCGTGATGAAACAAGAGACGCATTGGATGTAAGATGGGCTAAGATACTATTTGATCTTGGCTTTTTACCTATTCCTGTCTGTAGTGAGCTTGCCAATGAGGTAGGTTATATAGAAGCGCTTAAGCCAAATGGTATATTGCTTAGTGGTGGCAACGATATAGGTGAGGCAATAAACCGTGATTGCTTAGAGCATAGTCTACTAGATTACGCAAAACAAAATAAGTTACCAGTCCTTGGTGTCTGTAGAGGCATGCAGATGATTAACCATTATTGTGGGGGTGGTCTAGAGTCAATAGAAAACCATGTTGCAATTAGGCATGAAGTCTATGGCGCTTGGGTACAAAAAATGGGGTTAGAGACAGTCAATAGTTATCATAATCAAGGTATTACCTCTACTACACTGGCATCGTCTCTTAAACGCCTTGCCGAATCAGATGATGGAGTAATCGAAGCCATTGAGCATAACACTTTACCTTGGTTAGGCATCATGTGGCATCCAGAACGTGAAATACTAACTAGTGAAGCTGACAAAAATATCATCTCAAACCTTTTTGGTAGGAAAGAATATGAATTCAGTACAACAAAGCTTTAATGTTGAAAATTACCTATTTGATAAAGCCAACCTCGATAAGATTATAAACGAAGACTACCGTATTATAGATCGTCTCTGCAAAAAAATAGATGTGATTGGTAAAGTTTATAAAGCCTATTCTAATGATTTCGTACGTAAGGCTGATAACGAAGAGTTATCAGCTACAGCATACAAAATGTTTTTGGAGCTTTTACAGCTTGAAGAGAGTTTAGACTTTAAGTTTTTAAATACAGCACTTAAGTTGAACGAGGTATTGCTATTTAAGAAAATTATTGATGAGATCACATCAAATAATAATAAAGTTAAAATATTAAGAAAAATAAATTTGTTATATGAACGAGGCTAGTCCGTAATGATTAAATTAGATTTAACGGTATTACTCTTTGATAGTCTTACAGCAAGGATTTACCTTGCTATGCTCGAAAAGTATGGTTATAAACCGTCAAAGATTATTCTCTTACATAAAAGTAGGGACTCTGTAGGTTGGAAGCATAGTCTTGTACAGCGAGCATTAGGCAAAAAATATGCTGCAAGAGTCTCTTCAATCTATACCAAGCTTTATCAGTATAAGTTATTTGATATATTTAGTAAAAATATACTGAGTAAGCAAGGATTATCTATAAGGGATATTAATAACTGCCTCAAAAAGTATAAGCCTAGTGATATCGCAGAATTGACTGTAAAAAATCTAGATGATGATACATTGATTGCTTATATTGAAAAAAATGTCCATGGGCCCATACTATTTACTGGTGGCGGCATACTCAAAAATAAAATCCTCTCAATTCCTACCGTAAAATTCATTCATATTCATCCAGGAATAGTTCCTGATATTAGAGGAGCAGATTGCCTTTTTTGGTCTTATCTTTTAAACGGCAAAGCGGGCTATAGTGTTTTTTACATGAATGAAGGCATTGACACTGGTGATATTTTGCACAAAAAAGAATTTGATATAAAACTGAAGAATATGAATGCCAATAACCAAAGTAATCTTTACAAGTCTATTCTTAGTTACTATGATCCATGCCTTAGAATTAAAACCTTTATCGAAATATTAGATAAGCAAGCCAAAATGTCTAAAAACAACGATTCTACGATAGACTTGATGAACTTGCCATTTGAAAAACAGGATTCAAGTCACGGTCGAATGTATTTCTTTATGCATAAAGAGTTAAGAGATTTTGTGATCTCAAAATTAATATAGGTATATTTATGAAAGTTATTATTTTAGCTGCTGGTCGCGGTACGAGACTACGTCCTTATACAGATAACAAACCCAAATGTATGGTTGAACTAAAAGGGAAGGCATTACTACACCATCAACTTGAGGTCTTAGACCAGTGTGGTGTGGATAAAGAAGATGTTGCCCTAGTTGCGGGTTATCTTCAAGAGGCGCTAATAGCTCCTGAAATAAAACAATTCGTGAATAAAAAGTACGCTACTACCAACATGGTAACAACCTTGTTTGAAGCAAAAGCGTTCATGCAGCCTGGTGAGGATTTAATAATAGCTTATAGCGATATAATCTATAGTCCTGAAGTGTTTAAAACGCTTTTGGATACTAAGGGAGATATTGTCGTTACAGCAGACTTAGGGTGGTACGATCTGTGGAAACTACGCATGGAAAACCCACTAGATGATGCTGAAACGTTTAAGATGTCAGAAGATAAAGGCATCTATGAGCTAGGCAGAAAGCCTAAAAGTCTTGAAGATGTCCAAGCACAATATATCGGACTCATTAAAGTATCTGGAAACAAGGTTAGCGATTTTATAAAATTTTATGAAGGTCTAGATCGTGACGCTACCTATGATAGCCAAGATTTTGATAATATGTATATGACTAGCTTTTTACAAAACCTTATAGATACTGGTTGGGAGGCAAAAGCAGCTATTATTAACAGAGGGTGGTTAGAAGTTGATAGTGTTGAAGACTTACAGGCCTATGAAAAATTAGAAAACATTCTTTAATTTAGTACTACTACTGATGGTTTTTTAATAAACATCTTGATAAGTTTTTATATCATTAAAAAAATAGCTGAATTACTAATAAAGGTAATTAAAAAATTAAAAGAGAAAGGGTGACCTTCTAAAAAGTATGTTATCTATAAAAGTTAATAAGAAATCTATACTAAGTTCTCTGATTCTACAGGGCTTTCAAGAATTGTTCGAATTTTAATCAGCATGCTTTTTGATAGAGCACCAAATTATGAATGTTAAACGCGCCCTAGTTTAAGTGTAATCTAACAATAAATTATAATTTAAGGTATTCCAACTTATCACTAGTCTACGTAAAAAAGCTCTATCTAGTTTCATTTGGTCAGCCTCAGATAAATTAGTCAACCAACTAGGCTACCTAGCAGTAACTATTTTTATTGCTCGTTTGATTGGCCCTAAGAGTTTTGGTCTGATTGGTATGCTCACTATTTTTATGCTTCTAGTAGAAAGTGTGGTTAGTGGTGGGTTCTCACAAGCTCTTGTACAAAGAAGTCGTCAGCTAACTGAAAACGATACTTCAACTATATTTTATGTAAATTTTATTTGGGGGATATTAATGTATCTCCTACTTTATTTCTGTGCCCCGTTAATTGCTGAATTTTATAATCAGCCTGAACTAGTCAGTATTTCGCGTTTATTATTTATAATGATAATTATAAACTCATTAACTGTTGTAGCTCGTGCAAAGTTAACAATAGATCTGGATTTTAAGAGTCAGGCCATAGCCAATACTTTTGCTACGCTCTTAAGCTCAATCATTGGTATATACCTTGCTTTAGAAGGTTATGGCTACTGGTCTTTAGTTTGGATCTTGGTCACCAAGTCTATATTCAACTCTCTTGGTCTCTGGTTTTTTTGTAGATGGATACCGAAACTCTTATTTAGCATGGATTCATTCAAATCGTTATTCAAGTTTGGGTCAAATTTAATGTTAGCTGGACTAGTTGCTACTTTTGTAAATAACTTATATGTTGCATTAATAGGTCGTTACTTTAATGCGACCCAAGTGGGGTATTTTACTCAGGCTAATAACTTAAGTATGAGTACATCAGGTATTCTAAGTTCTACATTACAAGGTGTCACATACCCTATAATGACATCAATCAAAGAGGATAGAGGTAGATTAACTGATATTTATATTCAACTGGTTTCTGTTACTATGCTCTTCAGCTTGCCTTTTATGATAGGGTTTGCTGCCATAGCTCCTGAGTTTATACATTTGACTTTAGGTGATGAATGGACTGCTGCTGTACCTGTGTTAATTGCTTTATGTTTTGCTCGAGCCATAACGCCTATAAGTGCAGTTAATATGAATATATTGAATGCTATTGGACGTTCAGATTTATTTCTAAAAATAGATTTATCCAAGTTACCTTTAACATTAGGTGCTCTATATATAGCCTTACCATATGGGATTAACGGACTAGCTTTGGCAATGGTTTGCACATCTTTTATATCATTTTTCATTAATGCTTATTATCCAGGGAAGCTCTTTGGATTTGGTGGTGTTAAACAGTTAAAAATAGGTTATAAGTATATAGTAGCTTGTATTACAATGTATGCGGCAGTAAAATCTATTCAACTGAACTCTGAAGTTATAGAAATAATAATTAAAATAATGGTAGGAGCGTTCGCATACTTTATAAGCTTAGTTATCTTAAAAGATAAATTCTTACTTCAGCAATTTAATAAGTTCAAAGCTTAGCCTAGTAATTTAAAATGAGATAGTAAATTTTATGTATAATTCAGAGCCACTTGTTTCCATCGTCATTCCTTGCTACAACCATGAACAGTTCGTACAGGACTCTATCCAAAGTGTGATTGATCAAGATTATGAAAATATAGAGTTAATAATTATAGATGATGGATCGCAAGATGATTCTGTAATAAAAATTCAAGAAATAATTGAGTCTTGCAAAGAAAGGTTCGTTAGGTTCGAATTTAGGAGTAGATCTAATGTCGGGCTTAGTGCGACTCTAAATGAAGCTACAAAATGGTGCGAAGGCAAGTATTATTCAGCAATTGCTTCTGATGATGTTATGCTTAATGATAAAACTAAGGTTCAAGTAGATTTTTTAGAAGACAATATTGATTTTGTTGGGGTTTTTGGTAACGCCCAGGAAATAAATGAAAGAAATGAATACTTAAGTAATGTTTCGGTGAAAAATAAGATATTTACTTTTGAAAAAATCCTATTACATGAAGAGAGTCTACTTGCGCCAACTCAGATGCTCCGATTTAAAACCCTCATAAAGTCTGGTGGTTATAACAACAATATGACTTTAGAAGATTGGTATATGTGGCTAAATATAAGCAGACATGGTGATATTTATTCATTAGATAAAACACTCTGTTTGTATAGACGTCATGAAAATAATATTTCTAATAACCTCGAGGTAATGCATAAAGGAAGATTGCAAGTGTTGAATTACTTCAAAGAAAAAAATATTAACCCATATCTTTATAAAAAAGCACTAAAAAGAATTAGGTGGATTAACGCTTGTGAACTTTTTATTAATAAAAGAAGATCCAGGCTTATAAGCTTTCCAAAAATGTTGCTTGCTGATACACCTAAAACTATCAAAGTTATCTATACTGAGGTCTCTAATGGCCTCAAAAAGAAACAATAATTCATCATAAATATTTATTAGAGTATATATCTATGTCTATTAATTTTATTACTCACTGCCTCGACAAAAAAAGTATAGGGGGAGTAACTAGAGTCACGATAGATTTAGCCAATACTCTTTGCGAAGAAAAAAATGTAGAAGTGAATCTTATTAGCTTAGGAACTATTGATGAGCCAGCTTATACTATTAGTCCTAAGGTAAATATTGAAGAGTTAGGTCTTAAGGAACACGATCCAACTTTTTATAAAGGTGCATCTAAGCTAGTTTGGTTCTATGATTCATATAGAGTGTTAAATCAATACTTAAAAGAAAAGCCTTCTCAAGATGAGATCTTGATTTTTACATCACCACCTCTATGTATTTTAGCGAGTATATTAAAATTTAAGTTTAATAATTATGTTTTCATAGGTCATGAGCATACATCTACTCATTATTCAAAAGGTCGGATAGTAGACTCAATAAAATTTGTTTTATATAAGAAATTGGATGTTTTAATCGCTTTAACTAATGAAGACAGAAAAAAATATATAGAATTAGGGTTGAGATCAACTCTTCTTCCAAATTACTTTGATAAAGGCATAATTAAATTATCTCACAATAATAATAGAAAGTATGTGCTATATGTAGGAAGGTTTTCTCCGGAAAAACAACCACTATTAGCACTAGAAATTTATGCAAAATCAAAGCTATATAATAATGGGGTCTTTTTTAGAATGTTTGGGACAGGAGAGCTTGAGAAAGACATAATTAATTACATTTTTGATAATAATATTCAAGATTATGTTGAAGTTTATAATAATATAACTGATCATGATGAGATTTATAAAGATGCTTATGCCTTAATTCTTACTTCCAGAATAGAAGGTTTCGGCATGGTCTTAGTTGAGGCTATTTCCAGAAACATCCCATGCATAGCATTTGATGTTCCTAGTGGACCAAAAAGTATTATTCAAAACGGTAATAATGGATATTTAATACAGCCAGAGGAAGTAGATGTTTTTATTAAAAAGCTAATTAGCCAAGAAATACTTGAGTTGCATAATATAGATATTTCTTATACTGTTGATAAGTACAATAAAGATTTAATTTTAGATAAATGGTTGCATCTATTTAAAAGGTCGTCTCGTGAGTAAAATAATTTCACAGTCGCATGCTAAATATTTTTTAATAGTAATTACACTTTTAGTGTATTTGTTTTTTTTAAAAATTAATTTTTTTCCATACTATTTAATCATTCCACTTTTAATTTTTGGGGTGTTTAGTTTATGTATGGAAGCTTATGACCTAAAAGTCAAAAAGAGATATTTTATATATTTAGGTATAACTTCAATAATGTTTTTATGGTCAGCTATTTCAATAGCTGCGAACCATACTTATGATTTTTATTATCCTAAAGAAACTATATTATTAGGTGTTTTATATTTCATCTTAGCCTTTGCTGTGAAATTACTTTTCAAATACCTTCATATTAGTTATAGTACTAAGAACCTATCTTTTTTCTTAATAGTTACTGCACTTATTCAGATGTTATTATCTTTTGCTATTAATAGTTCTTCTACATTCTTATCTTTATTGTATACTGTATTTGAGTTTGATAGCACTTTCGGGCTTGAAACGGCAGAAAGATTTTCTGAATCTCGGTTTATAGGATTTGGCAATTCTTTTTTCGGATTAGGAGTGTTTTATTCGTTTATATTAATTATTTTTGCGTATTATATAAAGAAATATGTAACAAAGAAGTATTATAATATTTCAATATTGATATACTTCCTAATGTTTATAACTGCACTTTTATTTTCTCGTACAAGTATTGTTGGATTTGCATTATCTTTATTGATTCTATTTTCTTTTAGAAATTTAATTAAGGGTTTAATATTTCTATTTTTTATATTTTTATTAACGCCTTTTATCTTACTTGATACTATATTTGATAACGATAAAATTGCATTTGGTCTAGAATTTATTTTTAATTTTAATGATTCTCAAGCTGCCTCCTCAGTCAATACTTTAATAGAAATGTACTCGAAACTACCTGATAATACTCTGACTTGGGTATTAGGTGATGCTAAATATAGAGAGCCTATGGGCGCAGGTTTTGCTGGTTATTACAAGCATGTTGATGTCGGTTATTTAAGGGTGTTGTTTTACAGCGGTATATTTGGACTGTTTCTATTTATTCTAGTTAATTTATATATAATATTTAATTCTTTTAGAAATAAATTGTTAGCAATAACGTTGTTTTTATGCTTCTTAGTTTTAAATTTGAAGGGAGTTGCACAGTTTTATTCAATTGGCTTTCTATATTTTTTAGTTGAAGATAATGATCGAGACTAATACTTCAATATACAAGTCGGTGGTGTACCAAAAGTATGCTGAGGGAGTAAAGGAGAGCTACAGCCGAAGCAAGATGATATATTTGAGGTTATGAAGACATAAATAGATATCAATTGCCCCTACTGTCACAGTCCTAGTTTAAAGAAAAATGGTATGAAAAGCTATGGTAAGCAAAACTGAACCGCCCCGGGATTGTCGGAGACTCAACATTCTGAGAGAATACGACAATGAAAAGACAAACCTACACTCCTGGGATTAAGGAACGCGCCGTTCGCATGCTGATTGAAGCGTCGAGCGACTATCCTTCTACATGGTCAGCC
>RCMY010002667.1_pt1 | contig 16077 bp, 14 predicted proteins | sample 2041341 | NCBI WGS metagenome assembly RCMY01 (sample SAMN09708234, study PRJNA481090) | Marine sediment metagenome, whole genome shotgun sequencing project. | reverse complement strand
ACCTGGATTTGAATGGATAAGTTGGCAAAGCTTTTTGTTGGGCGGTTTTGAGAGCTATGCTTACGGCTGGTTTATCGCACTGATTTGGGTGCCTTTATATAATTTCTTTGGCAGTAAGGCAAAGTAATTTTTAGCTAACAATTAACATCTGTTGAGCAAATATAGGCGACGCTGTTGGACTCTATTCGATTGAAGTTTTTATTAGTTGAAATCGTTCATGGCTTAATTATTAAATTTTACACAGTTAAAGGCCTTAAAAAGGAATACTAAAATATGAATGAATCAATTGCACACTCAGGGATATGGATACTTGCTCTTATCATGATCGTACTCGTCTCATGGTATATGTATAAATATTTGGCCCCCTCATCATGGCGTGAATGGGCAGGGGCAGGGGTAGTACAAGCTTTCATTATTGCGCTGTATGCGGAGATGTATGGATTTCCTTTAACGATTTATTTACTAGCGCGTTTTGGTGGTCTCGATCGAACCGAACTCAATGCGAATCTTTGGTCTTCGTTGATGGGGATGGGTGAAACAGGGATGATGATCTCAATGATATTGGGTTACTTACTACTTTTCATTGGTATCGGAATTTTCTTTCAAGGCTGGCGTCAGGTACATCGAGCCAGACAGGAAAATAAATTAGTTACTGATGGACTTTATGCATTGGCGAGACACCCACAATACACGGGATTATTTATTGCATTGTTTGGTGAAGGAGTTGTGCATTGGCCAACACTTTTTTCTGTCGGATTACTACCGATTATCATTTTTATCTACTATCGACTTGCCAAACGCGAGGAACTTGCTGTAATGAAAGAATTTGGTGAAGAATATCTCGAATACCAACAACGAGTACCCATGTTTATCCCTCGAATATCGCAATGGAAAGCTTTTATTGCTCAATCGAGATAATTATCAAATGCAGGTTAAAGCGCCATGACGCTGCAAGCAGTTTTGATTAGTGTACGCATTATAAAGAGGACTACTACTGCTGCTTGATTACGAATAATAAGATTCAACGCAACTATGGTCGTCGGGTTTAGCGTGGCCATGGTTGTAAAATCGTTCCGCCAAGGCTCGTTAATGGGGGTGCATCAGTGCATACCAATCTAATTGCGCCAAAGATCGATATAGCATTAAGAATGTCGCTTAAATTGGCTCTAAAACAACTTGTTAGGAGACTTCCATGTCACAAGAACTACAAAAACTACCGGATATAAAAGTTTCACCTAAAACTATTACTTTAGGTATTATCACTGCGATAATCCTTTATATGGGGTACAGCAGCTACTACACCGTGTCTGCCGAATCGGTTGGCGTGTTGCAGCGCTTTGGTCATTATCACCAAGTCGTTAACCCAGGACTACATTTTAAAATTCCGTTTGGAGTGGACACTCTAATACAAGTGCCGATCAAGCGTCAGCTTAAAGAAGAGTTTGGTTTTGGAACGCCGGGCGCGACCTTTGTGAATCAAGTGGCATCCAAACAACAATGGAATTTAGAAACTACGATTGTCACAGGCGATTTGAATACTGCACAAGTGGAGTGGGTGATCCAGTTTCGTATCGAGGACGCCTTCGACTTCCTGTTTAAAGTGCGAGATCCTGGCGAAGCGCTACGCGATATTTCTGAGTCAGTAATGCGCGAAGTGGTCGGCGATCGTACTGTCGATGAAGTACTGACCGTTGGACGCCAAGAAATTGAAAATAATGCGCAAATTCAAATGCAGAAAGTCGTAAATTTATACGAAATGGGATTACGCATTGATCAAGTTCAACTTAAAGACGTCAACCCACCTGACCCAGTACAAGCATCTTTCGATGAAGTGAACGAAGCTCAACAGGAACGAGAAAGAATGATTAACGTAGCGCACGGCGAGTATAACAAAGCCGTGCCGCGCGCCCGTGGTAAGGCAGACCAAAATATTCAGGTGGCACAAGGCTACGCCATTCAAAGAGTGAATCAAGCTCAAGGCGATGCCTCCAAATTTGATGCTTTACTTACCGAATATGTTAAAGCCCCTCAAGTCACAGAACGTCGCTTGTACTTAGAAACGATCGCGGAAGTGCTGCCCCAAGTCGAACAAAAAATTATTCTAGATGTAAAAGCTGGAAACGTACTGCCATTGCTCAACCTAAATCGTCAACAGGGAAACCAATAATGAAAAAGTTACCGATCATTTTAGCTGTATCAAGTCTTCTAGCGATCATCATTTTGGTTCAGTCACTCTACAAAGTCGATGAAACTGAGCAAGTCATCATTACACAGTTCGGTAAGCCCATTGGTGAGGTCATTTCAGATTCAGGATTAAAGCTGAAAGTACCGTTTATTCAAACCGTCAACCGTATTGAAAAGCGCATCTTACTTTGGGATGGAGCAGCAAATGATATGCCGACGAAAGATAAACTCTACATTACAGTCGACACATTCGGCCGTTGGAGAATAAAAGATCCCTTACAATATTTTTTACGACTTCGCGATGAGCGCAGCGCACAATCTAGGTTGGAGGATATTCTGGGCAGTGAGACGAGAAACGCCGTTGCCAAACACGAACTCATTGAGATCATCCGCACGACAAAAGATCGAGAACCAGCCGTAGATCCGTTATTAGAAAATGCAAACATTAGCACGCTTCTTCCTATTACGCGCGGCCGTCGTCAAGTTGAACAAGACATCTATGCGGCAGCATCAAATAAACTATCGGAATTTGGCATTGAGCTTTTAGATATTCGTTTTAAACGGATTAATTATAACGAAAGTGTGCGTCAGAAAATATACCAACGCATGATCAGTGAGCGCCAACAAATAGCTGAGCGCTTTCGATCTGAGGGGGCGGGGGAAGCGAATAAAATAATTGGTAACAAGGAAAAAGATCTGCGCGAAATAGAATCTGAAGCTTATAAGACGATACAAAGTATTCAAGGTGACGCTGACGCAAAGGCAACTGAAATTTATGCTAAAGCATATAACAAGACGAAGGAATCGCGTGCGCTCTACAACTTCGTTAAGACCTTAGAAACCTACCGCACCGTTATTGATAAAAAGACCACGCTTGTACTGACGACCGACAGTGCGCTTTACGAACTTCTTAGTAATGGAAAAACGGTTGTAGAGAAATGACAAGTATAAAGATGCAAAAATCACGAAACATATAAGCATGCAAAATGCTATGTAGGTTGCAATAAGCTTAAACGCAATTAGAGAGTCATTAATCGTTAACGAAATTAGTTTGGAGTAAGCAAATATGTCTGCAATATCAGTGAAACAGTCCGTTGCTCAACGTTCATACAAGACTTACGAATCCTGCTTCTATGAAAGTACATACGAAACTCAATTTACGGTACCTCGTTCTCACCGAGTCTTTCATAGAAAAAAAGCGCTATGGGAAGGCGGTGACGGCTTCATTGGCCTGTATATGCTTCGTTCTGGTTCGGCTAAATCATTTACATTAAGCCAAGAGGGTGATGAACATATTACTAAGTTTCATTTTGCTGGTGAGTTACTAGGGTTAGATGGATTTAATAATGCCTATAATTACACGATAGAATTTTTGGAAACGAGTAGTGTATATTTTTTTAGCGCGACTGAAATTGATTTGTTGATAAAGCAATCGACTCATTTTCGCAATACTTTATTGAAATCAATGAGCGATGCACTGGTCTGCAACGGCGCTATGTCACTCTGCTATAGCGCGTATACGAGTGAACAACGAATCGCTATTTTTTTGATTGATTTATCAACGAAGTTATCACAACGAGGGCAATCAAGGATGAAATTCGTGCTTAGTATGACGCGAACCGAAATTGCCAATTACTTGGGGATGGCGCTAGAAACAGTGAGTAGGGTACTTGGAAAACTTCAAGCGTTTGACATTATTGATGTAAACCAGCGAATGGTAAAAATTAACAACATGTCAGCGTTGAATAATTGTTTATTTGACGGTGACTGCTTACACATGACCGTTGTTCACGATAATAATTGTAATATTAGTCATGCGTAGACATATTGTTAACCCTTTCATTGATTAACAATACAGTTGGTGATAGTCCTCTACTAATTGTCAAAGCAAATGTAAAGCGCGTCAGTTAAGGTGGTGGCGCTTGCATCCGCTTGTTGCTATTTTGGGCATACTAGATATGCCATTCTGTGCATCAAATGTGGCTTAACCGAGCCTAATACAATTTAATGTTTAAGGTAAGCTAAACTTTATGGTTAAGCAATAATGAAAGTTAAAATCGGCGCGGTTAGCGTAATGTTATTTTGGGCAAGTTGCTACCCATTAATTGTTCTAACATTAGACTATGCGCCGGTTATGCTAACCGCTTTTTACCGTTCTATTATCGCCGGCCTATTTCTAGTAGCCATTGCTTTAATTCTGAAAAGACCACTCCCTAAAAATAGGCAACAGTGGCTTTATATTACTGCTATTGGCATCACGGCAACTAGTATTGGGTTTTGGGGTATGTTCTACGCCGCTAGCTTAATTTCTCCCGGTTTGGCGACTGTGCTGACAAACACGCAGCCTTTGATCGCTGGTATTCTCGGTTGGTTTATTTTGAAAGAGCATATGGATAAAAGCGTGGCCATAACGATGGCAGTTGGCTTTGCGGGAATTGCAGTGATTGGCAGCGAATCATTATGGAGTAAAGATGGACAGCCTGTTTTGGGTGTTTTTTACATTCTGATAGCCGCGTTTGGTATCGCAATAAGTAATATTTTACTTAAATTAATCGCGAGTAAGGTGGATATTTATTATGCGATGGGTTTTCAACTGTTGATTGGTGCCATCCCATTAGGTTTATTTAGTTTTTATCAGGCGAACATGACTAATGCTAGTGCCATTGCACCGATGGTCGATTCGATAGAATATCTCAGTGTCGTCACTTTGCTTGCGATCCCCGGTACCGCGCTCCCTTTTCTTATTTGGTTTTGGTTAATGGACAAGGCACCATTGTATCATCTTAATATGTACAGTTTTCTAACGCCGGTATTTGGTCTCTATCTCGGCTGGTTTTATTTTGATGAGACGCTAACGTTTTGGCAATGGTCAGGCATTATCATTATTGCTTTGTCGATTGGCCATATTTCATTTTATTCAAGCACCAACAATGTGCAGAATTGACGGTTATGAATGCTTTGATAAAGATACAAGAAGACACCGCTAAAATTTGGGAAGTCGAGAGTTGAAAAACTATCGGCTGAACTTGGTTGAATTTCCTAAAGAAGCTCCCAAAGTTGTTTTACTGCATGGGCTTGGCGGGACGCATCGATACTGGTTGACTGGGCTAGAGCAGCTAAAAGCAAACTATTATGTGATCATCGTTGATTTGCTCGGTTTCGGCGATTCCGAAAAACCTTGGATGAATTACACTAAATCCCGCCATTTGGAAGCGCTAGAATACCGCTTGGCTAAATATGATAAGTTCTTTTTAATTGGACATTCTTTAGGCGCGGCACTATCAATTTCTTATAGCGCCAGAAACCCTCATAAATGCTTAGGACAGGTTTTGATAAGTTTGCCATTTTTCCCGTCCGAGCAACAAGCGTTTAGCTGGTTGAGACAAACCCCAAGTGGTTGGTTGATGACCAATATGTTAACAGTGATTATTACCTGCATTATTACCCGCCGCGTTTTGGGTGCATTTTTACCTCAAATACTCAAAGAATTTCCTCAAGAGGTAGCTGAAGACCTGTTAAAACATACTTTTTTATCTTCAACAACTACGCTTTGGCAGATTTTATATCGCTCTACAATATCTAAAGACACAGCGTTAGCTGCAAATAAAATACCGACGTTTTGTATTCATGCATTAGACGATAATACTGCGCCCTTGGACACAGTAAAAACACTGGTCGCGCAGCAGTCTAATTGGACGCTTGAAATACTCAAAACATCGGGCCATCATCCATGGCTTTGGGATAATTCAGCTTGTCAAAAGGCAATTAATAGTACAATAGACTTATGGCAAGAACGTCATTAAATATAAGTATCTTGGCCAAACTAATTATGCCAGTGTATAAATAAGCTAACGGTTTAATGACCACAATGTAATTAAAGTGTAATCCGCACGCAATGAAAACTTTCGTTTTGTTAATTTTAAACAGTCAGAAAAATGGTGAAAATTGTTTACTTTGGCAATGACATGTTTTCTTCATGCTTGAAATATTTGATTAATGAAAGGCATCATATATTACGTGTTTACAAGAATAAACTTGACCTTAGTGCTTCAACCATAGCAAGTTTATGTTCTCCTCATAAAATTCCGTTGGCTGAGGATAAACCAACACTAAATGATTTAAATCAGCTCATTTTGATGGGAGCCAAGATGTTCATTGATGTTAATTATAAGTTTATTTGCAAGTAACTTAATCAATTCTCAAGCTTTTTAGTAAGCACTCGCAAAACGACAATCAGGTTTCCGAGCTTGCTTTAGGTACAATTTCACAATATCCCGTTTCATCCCGTCTATATACAGGAACAGTTGAAGCTCAGATTATTCAAGCTCTTAAACATACGTCTTATAAAAAAAATAAGAGTAGCCACGTTTACCCCTCACAACCTTAAACAACTGACTGTAATTAGTACGCAAGATAATGAAATAATTACAGAAATGTAATTATATGGTAATCCAATTACCGTGAAAATTTGATTTGGATCAATAAACATACTCGTCACATTATTATGCTTATTATTAGCTTTGTGGTTGACGTAATTAGGTGAAATTTATTGTTTCGCTAATCAAAAATCAACAAAGTTAATACTGAATAACATGTGTGCTTGTTGAGTCAGCGTTTCTGCATTGAGCAACCTTATCTATAAGTCGCGCATTCTTTTGATGATTTCGATTGAACCAAATTTGGTTTGTTAGCCAGAGAAAAAGTCACAATTGCGGATGAACGGCACGTCAATCTATTGCAATTATTGTAGGAGAGTAAAATGAAAATAAAATCAATGTCTAGTGCGATGGTGATGTCGATTGTAGTAGCAACAACACAAGTATCTGCGCAGACAAATGAGGAAAAAGGGCGCTTCGTGCTAGCGGGATATGGTGATTTTAAATATGAAACGGCAGAGCTATCCGGCACGGATGCCTTTACAACAAGGTTTGTCCCAATTTTTCTTTTTAGTTTAAATGAAAAAATGCATGTAGAAGCTGAGTTAGAGGTATCCATTAATAGTGAAGGCGGAACTGAGACCGAATTAGAGTATGCAGATATACATTATTTCTTAAACGACAATACTATTTTAACAGCGGGTAAATTTTTACTTCCATTTGGTCAATTCAGTGCAAATTGGCATCCGAGTTGGATCAACAGAGGCATTTGGACACCTGGTATTTATGGTGCTCATGGCTCAAATCAAGCTATGGAGGCGCTTCTACCTATATTAAGTGACGTAGGAATGGCAGCGCAACAGGTATATTCAATTGGCGACACAAAGATTTTCATTGACGTATTTCTCACAAATGGACCAAAAATGGAATCAGAGGAAGGAGGAGTAGACGATGATGAGCATCTTGAAATTGTAAATAGACTAGCATCTGCTACTCGACGTTTAACACAAGATGTTGACGAAGAAGAGCACGGTGGTGTTTTTCCAGAAGTGGAGTTTGAAGCTACGAGTGGCGACAACAACGCGAATAAAGCTTTCGGAGGCAGAATTGCTGTTGCGTTGTTGCCGACACTTGAGGTTGGAACGTCCTATTATAAGGGTGCATATGACAATTCCGGTGAATTGGATTTCGTCGCTAACGGCGTGGATTTCAATATTATTAATTCGCACTTTTTGTTGCGTGGGGAATACATCAAAACAAAAACTGATGCACTTGAGGAAGAGCAAAGTAATCGACAAATCATTGAGTTTGAGCGAAACGGTTGGTTCGTCCAAGGTACGTTATTTATTGGCCACGCTTTTCCCATATTAGGTAGTTCGGAATTAGTCATTGAGCGCTCTGAAACCAATAAGTTTGCTGAGGCGACTAGATGGATGTTTGGCGTTAATTATTGGTTAGATCCTCGTTCTGTCATTAAGGTTGGATATGAAGATACGGATTTACGCGATAGTGAGAGCGAAAAACGGATTGCGATTCAGTACAGCTATGGCTTTTAGGAGAAACACATGAAAATGATTCAAATACTTACTCTTATATCTACACTAATGTTGTTATCTGCATCGTTATTGGCCAAAGACGCGCCAAATACAAACATTTCTGGAGCGAAAGTAATCAATGATAATTGTTCACGATGTCATAATAGCCGACCCATTGATGAGTTCTCCTTGCAAGAATGGCAGGTCATCATGCCTCACATGCGAGACCGATCTCATCTGACCGAAACCGAAACTCAGGCGATACTAGAGTTTATCAAAACAGTATCAACACCAACCCCCACCGCCGCATCCCCAATTGTAGTAATACAGGCTGGATCTTATTTATCAGGTGAAAAGTTAGTCGCTAAGTATGGTTGCCTTGGGTGTCATCAAATGAATGGAATTGGTGGTGCACTAGGGCCAGCGCTGGATAATGTGGTTGAGGACAAAGGCGCGGCTTATTTTCTCAAAAAAGTTACGAACCCACAATTTAATAACCCTGCTTCAGCGATGCCTAAAATGCCAATCACAGAAAGTGAGCTTGAAGCAATTGCGAATTACTTGCTCCAAGGAAAATAATTGACCTGTGTGCTGCTCATAGCGATATAAATATTACAACATTGCGTTTAAAGACGCCAACAATGAAGGAAAACTATCATGAAAAGATAATGGACCATACGGCTAAAAGAACTTAAAAAGTACATAACCATTAAAAATTAACTAATGTTCATCATCTCATGGCCTCTTAATTGATTTTGAGAGACTGTAGGTGACTAATAAATATGCAATAATAAACTAAAATTTAAGGGCTAATTATGAAAAATTCCATCAGATTAATGTCAATTCTAGTTATATCACTCGTCTTCTTGGGAGGATGTGCAAGTCAAATCTACCATGACTATATTATGAGTGGTCAGATTGTATCCGTTAAGGAAGATAACGTCGTTATTTGTGTTGCAGACACGGAGGGCTTGAAAAGAGGCGATATTTTTAACGTTTATAGAACGGTGGCAGATCCTACTGCTATTGCCGAAGGGGATTCAGGTTATACAAGAGAGTTTGTCGGCAAAATTAGGTTGGGTGATAGAAAAGAAAAGCACTTTGCAAATGCAACTGTTGTAACAGGCGAGATGTTTCAACACGATATGATTGAGTTTGATAAAAACTGATTGCTTAGGTTAGTAGGAGCCGGATATGCTAACAGTGCATGTCCGGATCTGCGCGTGGGTTACCGAGCAATTAGCATTCCTACAGCGAACTTTTAATTTAAAGCCAGGCTGTTGATCCCGCAACCACAATGGCAATAAACTTCTGCTTGTGCCAGTAGTTTAATGTTGTGGGCAAATAACATTAGAAGAGGTTCTTATGAGCACACCCGAGTTTACAATCCGTTGCCCCGTTTGTCATATGGCAAAACTTAATCGCTCTTTGTTTATCAATTTCCAAGGTGTCGATCACTATTTTTGCTCCTCCCAGTGCCTAGAACGATTCAAAGCCCACCCTCATCTTTTTGTAGGCGATCCGCAGCACGGATTATCGCCTAAACAAAAAAAGCAGGTGGTGTTGAAACAACGGAGGATTATCCTCAAAAAGGCAATCAGCGAAGACCTCAAAGCTATTTTGGAGAATTCGTTACGGTCGCTGATGGGGATACAAGAGATTGGTTTTGACCGACAGGATTTATTCGTGTCCTACGACCTTTTGCAAGTCTCGCTAGATATGATTGAGAAAGTCATTGAGGATAGCGCTTCTCAGCAACAAAACACAGTGCTAGAAAAAATAAAACGCAACATCATTCATTACAGTGAAGAATGTGAACTCGATAACCTTGCACATTTGACCAAAAAGGGGCGAGGTTATCATTGAGGATAACTTAATAAACAATAAGCAGAATATTCCCAATAAAGGATAATAAGGGCAAGTAGGGATTGGTCATCACTTAGTAGGATTAGGTGATGAGATAAAGGCGTTGAACATGTGGTACCTTGATGAGAAAGATGTTATAACCAGTGTTTTAAAATAGCAGCAAGTGGGCGTAACAGCCACCACCTTGTTATTTTGAATTGCGTTTTTTGTGTCACGATCATTGACTGTTGGCAGTCGTTTAAAAATGCTTTGGTCATTGACCGTGCGAGTGACTTAGAATTAAGAAAACACACAAGTTCATGATTTATAAAAAGGCTACGATAATCTAAATTAGCCGAACCGATCATAGCGGTTCTTGAGTCTATAATTATAGTTTTTGCATGGATCATACGAGGTAGATAAGCAAAAACTTTTATGCCTGACTGGATTAATCTAAAGTAGTAGCGGTTGGCTAATGCGTTAACTAATGCCTGATCACTTTCAAAGGGTACTAACAAGCGAACATCGACACCTCGTTTAGCCGCTTTGAGTAGCGCTTTAATGATAAACTCGTCGGGAACAAAATAAGGTGTGGTGCAGAATATATTGCTTTGTGCTTTGTCAATGAAGCTTTTGAGCTTGCAGCGTAAAAGGTATCGGCAACGAAATGACAAATTGGGTACCAAGTCGATTTTCTCAAAAGGACCCAAATAGCGCTGACGCCGCTTGTGCCAGAAAGTAATAAAATATCGACGAAATTGCTCTACAATTTCACCTTCGATTTTAATATGACTGTCTCGCCAGCGCAAGTCGCCAAAAGAAATGAGCGAACTCTGTTTGTGAATATTAAAACCGCCTAAAAAAGCCTGTTTACGATCAACAATTAATAATTTTCTATGGTTACGTATATTAAATTGCCAAGGCCTACGCCAGCTCCAGCGATGAAACCATTTTAACTGAATACGTTCATCAAGTTGTTTTTTTAGCGAAGGTCCCATTTTGATAAATCGAGAACCAACAGCATCTACATGTAATTTTATCTTTAAACCTTGTTTCGCCTTATAGTTAAGTGTCTCGATAAATCGAGTACCTACGCTATCAAGCGCAAAAATATAGGATTCTAACAATATCTCCGTTTTAGCATCATTCATTGCTTTAAGCATTGAAAAATAGAGATCATCGCCTTCATTGAATAGAGTTTTCTTCAAATTATCATCAACTTTAAAAGTCATAATTAATGGTCAAATAACGTACATGAATATGTCTTATGTATGCAGATATTTAAATGAGTGCTCTGCCATGGATTGATGCAATGAGTTGCCCGTTATTGGACAGCTTCAGTATAATTGATAATCATGTTGAACAACATTATAGTCAGTCCAGATGGTTTTCACATAAGTTAATGCTTCCATTGCATAATTGTAATCAGCCTGTAACTCGATTGACGAAAAGGTTGACCTATAACAATTATTTTTAGCACTGAAAGTTTAATATTTGGCATCATAGGATGAATGCGCGGTTCTAAGTTAACTTGCTGTGAAAGCATTGAAATGAAAGTGACGAAGTGAACAAATTATAGAGTTTCAAGCAATGACTAATGTGATCATTGCGACCTATCATTATCTCTACATAATACCGCCTTTGTATATCGTGCAAATCCTTGGGGTATTGAAACGGTATAGGCAACTACCACCCAAATTCTATATAACGTAATATTTTCTATTACAAAAACGTCATCAAACTGTAATGCAATTACCTTAAAAAATTGATCTAAATCAACAATATAATCAGCATGGCCACTAGGATAGTTTCATTACCATTGAGATCCTGGATCATTTCGGTCGTCCTGATTGTAGGCCGAACTAGATAAAGTGTGAAGGCGTGTTGCTGCCATTATTGAGTATCACAAAATAGAGGGAAAATCATGGCGTGGATTTTGGAAAACTGGGTTTGGGTGCTGTTCGGCGTTGGTTTCATCACGATGCACATATTTGGACATGGTGGACACAGCGAGGAGGAAAAACCTGTAGACAAAGACAGTAAGCAAGAAACGCCGAAAGAAGACTCAGGTCATAAACATTGAGTGTACTTCATGGCTTGACCAACTTGGTAATTTCGACGCTGTTGTCCTTCTATTGCTTGCCCGACACTGTATTATTTTATAAGGTGCACCAATCATGAAACTTGATAGAAAAATTGTGCTGGTCACTGGCGCCAACGGACGTATTGGCAGCGCAGTGATGGATCGTCTGACTGGACACTTCAGTGATGTCGTAGGTTTGGACCGCAAGTCGCCGAGTCCACCGCCACCGGGATGTACACAAATCCCGGTCGATATCACTTCCGATGAAAGTATGCGTGAAGGACTGCGTGTTCTGCGTGAACATCACGGCACGCACATTGCCGCCGTGATCCATTTGGCTGCCTACTACGATTTCCTCGGCAAGCCGAACCCGAAGTATGATGAGGTCACGGTCGAAGGCACGCGACGCTTGTTACGCAGTCTGCGTGAAGGGTTTGAGGTCGAACAGTTCATTTTTTCCAGTACCATGCTTGTGCACAAACCTGGCGAACCGGGCCAGTTCATCACCGAGGACTGGCCGCTTGGGCCCACTTGGGCTTACCCTGAGTCAAAAGTTCGCACCGAAAATGTCATTCACGCCGAGCGTGGCGACATACCTGCGACCATTCTACGCATGGCCGGCATCTACGACGATATCTGTCACTCGCCACCTCTGGCACATCAGATCCAGCGTATCTACGAGGGACAGTTCGCCGGGCACTTGTATTCCGGCTCGACTTCGCACGGTCAGGCCTTTGTTCACATCGAAGACGTAGTCGACGCAATCGAGCGCGCCGTGGAGCGTCGTGCGCAATTGCCGCCCCAAGTCGCATTCCTTATCGGCGAGCCGGATACGCTCAGCTATGATGAGTTGCAACATACGTTCCAGCGCTTGATTCGAGACGAGTCGTGGGAAACGCAGAATGTTCCTGGGATCATCGCCAAAGCTGGCGCGTGGGTTCAAGACCACATACCAGGTCAGGATCCGTTCATCAAACCGTGGATGATCGACAGGGCAAACGACCACTACGCCCTCGACATCACGAGCGCACGCACCGAGCTTGACTGGATGCCCCGTCACTCGCTGCGGCAGACCCTGCCAAAGATGGTTGCGGCATTGAAGGCGGATGATGCAGGATGGTACCGCGAGCACGGACTGGAACTGCCCTCTGCATTGAAAAAGATGGCGGCGAAGACTCTGCCCGCACAGCCGGAACCGGCCCTCCATACTGCGCCTGCGCTTGCGCCGAAGCATGAGCACTTTCATTCTCAAAGTGGAGATACCGGCTCTGCTGGAAGTGACGAATCAGCACCTGCAAAGGCTTGCGCGATGCATACCTGCCCGATGCATTCGAAGGTTTGCCAATCTTCGCCGGGCAACTGTCCGCGCTGCGGCACAGCCTTGGAACCCTCTGAACAGGTAAAGGCGGCTGAATATACCTGCCCGATGCACCCCGAAGTGGTGACCCGTGAACAGGGCCAGTGCCCAAAGTGCGGCATGACATTGGAACTGCGCACTGACGCGTCAGAAGAACAATCCGAACATAACGAACATGCTAAGCATGAACCTGCGCTGTCGGTCGGTGAGGCAGTGGAATACACCTGTCCGATGCACGCGGAAATCGTGCGCAGCGAACAGGGCATTTGCCCCAAGTGCGGCATGATCCTGGTGCCGCGCGGCGATTCGAGTTCGACGCGGCAGGGCGGTGAACACCCCGACATGATGGTCGAAAGTCATCGCAATATGCTTTGGCCCTATTATCTCAGCATGATGCTCGGCTTCTGGTTGCTGACCAGCCCATTTACACTCGGTTATATGAGCGACTTTGTGCCCGACGTGAACCAGTTGCGGGTGATGGCGGATCGTGGGTTGGCGTCGTTCGAGTTGCGCAACCTGCTGATGACATGGAGCGATGTCATCAGCGGTATCTTGGTGATCGTCTTCAGTGTGCTATCTGCCGACGCCTGGCGACGTAATCCCTGGGCGCAGTGGGCCAATGCTTTCGTTGGTCTGTGGTTGCTGTTAGCGCCGCTGGTTTTCTGGACACCGTTGCCGGAGGCTTATGCCAATGGCACGCTGATTGGTATGCTGGTGATCGCACTGTCGGTGCTGATCCCGATGATGCCGGGAATGAGCATGGCCGGCATGATGGGCGGGCCGGACGTGCCGCCAGGCTGGGCCTATACGCCGGCAAGCTGGCTGCAGCGCATGCCGATCGGCGTACTCGCGTTGATCGGGTTTCTCATTGCGCGAGTATTAGGCGCCTATCAACTCGGCCACATTGATACCGTCTGGGAACCGTTTTTCGCCGGCAGCGGTGACATGAAGGGTGTCATGAATGGCACCGAGACGATCATCACTTCGGATATGTCCAAGGCCTGGCCGATTGCCGATGGTGCCCTAGGCGCTATCGTCTATACGCTCGAGCTAGCGATGATCTGGATGGCCGGCAAGACGCGCTGGCGCACCATGCCTTGGATGGTGGGTGGGCTGGCCGTCCTGATTCTGCCGCTGGGTGTCGTTAGCATTTATTTCGTTATAGTCCAGCCAATAGTGATCGGAACCTGGTGCACGCTGTGCCTGATCGCGGCTTTGGCGATGGCGGTAATGATTCCGTATTCGCTCAACGAGTTTGTCGCCATGGGCCAGTTCCTGATGTGGTCGCGCAAGCAGCGCAAACCCTTCTGGCGCACCTTCTGGACTGGCAATGCCATGGATGGTGGCAGCGACGACACGGCCAAAGGACTCGCCGCCAGCCCCAAAGAGCAATGGGCTCAGGCCACGCGTGGCGTTACCTATCCTTGGACGTTGACGCTCAGCATTGCGATTGGCGTATGGCTCACCTTTACGCGGCTCACCTTCGATAGCTTCGGTACCATGATGAACAGCGATCACCTAGTTGGTCTGCTGGTGGTAACGTTCACTATCATTGCACTTGCTGAAGTCGCGCGCAGTGTGCGCTTTATCAATATCCCGTTTGGTGCATGGTTGATCACAGCGCCGTGGATACTAGACGGTATTGCCTCGCCGCTGGGGACTTGGAACAGCGTTAGCTGCGGAGTGTTGCTGATTGTCCTAGCGTTGCCGCGCGGTCGGATTAAGGATACCTATGCGGGTTGGGATCGCTATGTCGTTTAGTGGACGCGCCGTCCCTGCGTTAGGTGTCCATTTAGTGAGTTCGTCTCGGCATTCTAGAACTGATGATACTTTGCGAACAGCAATATAGTATTTCGATTGTTGTGATTAAGTAAAATAGCGGTTTCATTACAGCAATGTAATTAAAAAATAATCCCCATGTTATGAACAGTAGCATTAAATAAGTTAATTTATACGTAGCTTTTTATGGCTTAAAATCTAACATTACAAATTAAAAGCGGTGAATTAATTTTGGAAATTCGAATGCGGCACGGAAAGCTAAGCGTACGGCTGGTTTACCGCGTATTGGTGGTCTAGACCGAACGAAACTCAATACTAATTTGTAGTCATGTTTGATTGGTATGGGTGAAACAGGCATGCCGATTTAAATGATTTTGGGATACGTATTACTGTTTATTGGCGCATGAGTCTTTTTTAAGGGCTGGCACCAAGTACACTAAGCCAGACAATAAAATAAATGAGTAACTGACGGACTCTACGTGTTGGCAAGGCAACCACAATACACAGGATTATTTATTGCATTATTTGGCGATGAATATCTCGAATATCAACAACGAGTGCCTATGCTTAACCCACGATTTTCAAAATGGAAATCGTTTATTGAATAATCAAAGTGATTTTAACGAAGGATGTTTAAAAAAGAGGATTACACTCTTAAGATTTTTACAAAATGAATGTAGTTTCACCCAATGGCTTAGTATCTGTAAATTAGATGAGCCAAAATTCAATTAAGGAAAAGAAATGAAAATACTCATAAAAATATTAGTGGTTGCAATGGTGCTGTCATTGTCGGTTTATGCTCAAGAGAATCATCAGCAAGATGAGGATACAGAAGGCAAACCAATGGGCGGTATGATGATGAAAATGATGGACGATAACGAAAAGACTGCGATGCATGAAAAAATGCAAAGCATGCAG
>RCMY010002666.1_pt1 | contig 16082 bp, 15 predicted proteins | sample 2041341 | NCBI WGS metagenome assembly RCMY01 (sample SAMN09708234, study PRJNA481090) | Marine sediment metagenome, whole genome shotgun sequencing project. | reverse complement strand
GCCCCCACCACCCCGCACCCCACGACGGCCGCCCCGACCACCACAACAGCGGCCCCCACCACAACAGCGGCGCCCACCACAACAGCGGCCCCCACGACTACCGAAACGCCGAAGACCACGAGGGCCCCGCGGACCACCACAACCAAGCCACCAAAGACGACCAAGCCACCAAAGACCACTAGGCCACCAAAGACCACAGCGCCGGCCCAGACCCCCACGACCCAGCCGGCAAAAACCACCGGGCCTCCAGATACCACAGTGCCCGCCAAGACGACCAGCACGCAGCCAGCCAAGACCACCACCACGCAGCCCGCGAAGACCACGAGCAGTGTGCCGGCCAAGACGACGGCTGCTCCTCCGGAAACAACGGAGAATTCCAGCGCAGACGGAGCGCTCGCCGAGGGTGAAGGGTAAGACGAAAGCTACTCCCAGACCACTCGAGGATCTTCGTCGCGGTAGCTTGATTGTTTTCCTACCCGACTGGGTAGACCTTGTTGGATGAAAATTGCTGTGGTTGGATCGGGTATTGCGGGGCTCACCTGTGCCCATGTGCTTGGCCCCCACCGGGAGGTCACACTCTTCGAGGCATCGGACCGCCTGGGCGGGCATTCGAACACCGTCACGATCGAGGATCCTGAAGTCGGCCCACTTGGTGTCGACACCGGCTTCATAGTCCACAACGACCGCAATTACCCCAACCTTCAGCGCCTCTTCGCGGATCTCGGTGTCGAGACGATCGACACTGAAATGAGCTTCGGTGTTACCGATGAAGAGAGCGGCCTTTCCTACCGAGCCACAAATGCGAACACCTTGCTGGCGGATCGGCGGAACCTGCTTCGGCCTGCGATGTACCGAATGATCGTTGACATTCTCCGCTTCTATCGGAAGGGCAAGGCCTTCTTGGAGAGCGGGGACGACCACACCAGCCTGAAAACGTTTTTGGCAGACGGAAAGTACTCCGACGCCTTCATCAACTTCCACCTCATCCCCATGGGTGCCTCGGTGTGGTCGGCGGATCCGGCCACCTTCGATCAATTTCCCGCCCGAACCCTCCTCCGTTTCCTTGACAACCACGGACTCCTCAGCATCCGAAACCGACCGCAGTGGAAAGCGCTGGTCGGCGGGAGCCGTGCCTACGTAGACCGCTTAGCCGATCGGTTCCCGGGTCAGACCCGTCTGGAAACGCCGGTCCGGTCCGTGCACAGGACCGCCGAGGGAGTCAACATTGCGACCGAATCCGGGACCCACCAGTTCGATGCGGTGATTCTCGCCTGCCACAGTGATCAGGCCCTCGCCATCCTGAGTGACGCCACTGTCGAGGAGAAAGAAATCCTCGGAGCGATCCGTTATCAATCCAATACCGCCACGCTCCACACCGACACCTCAGTCATGCCGGAGAAGAAGCTGGCCTGGTCTGCCTGGAACTACCACCGCCGAGCCGAGGGGGCTGATGAAGGCGCCGCCGTTCTAACCTACGACATGACCGAACTCATGCGCTTGCCGGTTTCGCAGCCATACCTGGTCAGTCTCAACGAGGAACGTGTGGATCCGGAGTTGGTTCTCTATCAGACGAGCTACTCGCACCCGATCTTCGACGGGCCGGCCATCGCGGCACAAAGACGCGTTCAGGAAATCAGCGGTAAGAACAACACCCATTTCGCAGGGGCGTATTGGCGATTCGGCTTTCATGAAGACGGCATGGTGTCGGGCCTGAGGGTCTGTGACGAACTTGGCGTCTCCTGGCCTGATCCTCCACCGAACGGGAGCCGATGAGAGCCGGTCCGGCCGCACTCTGCGAGGGAACGGTCTGGCATAGGAGGAATCGGCCTGCCGTAAACGAGTTCACCTACTCGGTGAGCCACGTCTGGATCGATCCCGACCATCCCGAAGAAATTGCTGCGCGGAGCCGGCTCTGGTCTGCCTCGGGCCGAGCCCCGGCTCGCTTCCGCCGCAAGGACTATGGGCTGAGGCCCGAGATGTCCCTCGGCGAAGAGATTCGATCTGCTGTCGAACCCCTGCTGGGGCATAGTCCCGCAGGACCGGTTCGAATGCTCAGCCAGATCCGGCGATGGGGGTGGCTCTTTAACCCCATCACTCTTTTCCTCGTTTGGGATGAAGAAGACGGTGAGCCGGTTGCAGCGGTGGCTGAGGTCACCAACACGCCTTGGAAGGAACGCACGCAGTATCCCGTGCTGCTAGCTCGATCGGCAGAGCGCGAGTGGTCTACGCGATTCGCCAAAACCTTGCACGTCTCCCCTTTCCTCGGTGAGAATTTCGACTACGAACTGCGAGTGGTGGACAACGACCCCTGCATGGAGGTCACCATCGATGTTTGTGCTGCTGGGGTCTCCGAAGCAATCGTGCAGACCGCGGTTCGCGTTGAGCGCCTGCCGCCCACGGCTGTGAACCTACGTCGAACCCTGTTCCGTCACGCGCTGTCGACCAGGCGCGTGTCGGTGGGGATCCATGCCCAGGCCATGCGGCTGGGTCGCAAGCGTGTTCCCTTTGTCTCACATCCAAAACGCCATTCGGCGACGAAAGGATAGGTATGACATCCGTCAGCCCCGAGTCCCCAGTCAAACCCCACGCCCTGTTGAAGAAAGCCCGCCTCGACGCGGAGCGCCCCCCGCAGAACGCTGGCGATCGTCATGAATACAACCGTCGGTACCGAAGCGCCCGCAGCATCGTCATGAAGCTGCTGGAGCGTCTCGGTAACGATTCGATCGTGATCGCCGAGGATGGGGACGTTTCGCTTTTCGGACCGGGCGGCGGGCTAGAAGCGCGAATGGTTGTCATTGATCCTCGGGCATGGTGGCATCTGGCGACGGAGGGTTCAATCGGGCTCGGGCGCGGGTTCATTGAAGGGTGGTGGCATAGCGAAGACCCTGATCTTGTGGTGCGGGTGGCTGCCCGCAACATTGGGGTGCTTGATGAGATCCGCAACCGTATGGCGATGGTAACCAATCCGGTCATCGATCGAGTCCGGCAGGTGCTACCGAAACCCGACCGGGAGAAAAATCGCGAGGACATCGGCGCCCATTACGACCTCGGCAATCCGTTCTTCCAAACCTTCCTCGACGACTCGATGACCTACTCCAGCGGTATTTTCGAATCGCCGGACGCTAGCCTTTTCGACGCCAGCATGGCCAAGTACGACCGACTCCTCACCAAGTTGGGTGTCACGCCCGGCATGGCGGTGACCGAGATCGGTACGGGCTGGGGTGGGATGGCACTTCGCGCCGCAGAGCAGTTCGGCGCCCTGGTCACCTCCACCACCATCAGCCAGGAGCAGTATGCCGAGGCCAACCGGCGAAGGAAGTCTGCCGAGGCGCATCAGACCATCCAGCCAGACCAGATCCGGCTCCTCACAGAGGACTGGCGGGACCTGTCCTCCCTAGTCCTTGAACCGGCAGATCGGTTGGTGAGCGTCGAGATGATCGAGGCCGTCGACTGGCGGGACTACCCGGACTTCTTCAGAGCGATCGAAGCGAACATCACCCGGGACGGGATGGTGGGCATGCAGGCGATCTGTGTCCCGGACCGTCGCTACGAGCGGACCAAGAATACCGAGGACTTCATCGCCCGGTTCGTCTTTCCGGGTGGCTTCCTGCCTTCGATCGGCAAGATCACCGACGTCATCAGCCGCCACACGCAGTTACAGCTTCTCGATGTGGAGGATCTGGGCGCCCACTACGCCGAGACACTCCGTCAGTGGCGGGCTGCGTTCGATAGCCGCGTGGAAGACATCCGGGCGATGGATCTGGACGATCGCTTTGTGCGGCTATGGCGATTTTACCTTGCGTACTGCGAAGCAGCTTTCGCCGAGCGCCACTGCACCGTAAACCAGCTGATTCTCGTCGGTCCCGACTGGCGTCCGAACGGCTTGGAACTCCGCCCGGCGTAGCCCACGACGCCCGCTCTGCTCACGCAGTTACCTGGAGCCGGAGTTACAGCATCTGCGCAGCGTTTGCGGAGGGACAATCACGACACCAAAACAGCACAATGGTTCGCCTTACCCGGAGGTCTCGCCTGGCTTTCTCGTTGGCAGGCCGCTTAGCAACCTGCCCCGGTTGAGAGAAAGCGGGGAGCGATCCGAACAATGCGAACCATCGCTGGTGTCAGTGTGCGCTAAGCGGTTCGGTTCGTCAAGGGGTCATGTGCAATCGGTCGCCTTGGTGGGAGAACTAAGGTGGCGCCATGGCACTCGGCACCGGCATCTTGGCCGCACTTCTCAGCGTTTCTTTCGCAGGGGCGGCGCTGCAGATCCCGGATCAGGAACTTCCCCCGTCCGACCCACCCACCGAGCCAGCTTCGCCATCAGAACCGGCCGAGCCGGCTGCGCCCTTGCTAGTCGCTGCGGGCCGGACCCAGTTCACCAATGCAGATGCTGACGTCCTGCGCCTCTACCGGGCGTTCCTGGATCGTGAGCCAGATGGCCCCGGCGCCCGCTACTGGCTGGAAATCGGTGCTGAGGCGACCCTGGACACAATCGCTGAGCAGTTCGCCATCAGCGAGGAATTCACCACGACCTACGGTGACCTTTCAAACCGTGAGTTCCTTGAAGTGGTGTACCAGAATGTCCTGGGCCGGGAGACTGATTTAGCCGGCATGGAGTACTGGTTGGGTCTGGTCGATGATGGATTGCCGCGGAGTCTGGCAGTGCGCTGGGTAACCGCCGGTGCGGAGTTCATAGCCGCCTATCCCTACGAAGAAATGTCGCTCAGCAAATCGACTTTTGCAGTGTTAGGCGCAAGCGGTCGGCGTTCGTGTGGTGGGAAGGCGATCACGGTCGATCTCGGCAAGAACCAGCTGCCGACCGATGGCGACGATGTCATTCTTGGGACCCTCGATGATGATTTCATCTTTGGGCTGGGTGGCAACGACATCATCTGTGCCTCCAACGGTGACGACACGGTAATTGGCGGTGCCGGCGACGACACCGTCTGGGGTGCCGCCGGAGATGACCAGATCTTCGGTTCCGACGGGGACGACATCCTCTACGGCGAACGGGACAACGACATTATCGTCGGCGGTTCGGGCGATGATCGGGTCCGGGGCGGGGATGACGACGACGCACTCTTCGGCAGCGCCGGTCGGGATCTGCTGATGGGCGAACTGGGTAATGATGTTGTCGCGGGCGGAGCGGGAGACGAGGCAACATTCGAAACTCCGACCGGCCAGCCCCTTCTTGCCGGCATCTATGGCGGAGAGGGCGATGACCAGCTGTTCGGCGATGAAGGGACCGACGCCCTATACGGCGGTGATGGCAACGATCTACTGGCCGGCGGGCCTGGTGACGACATACAGCTGGGCCGCTACAACGCCGTGTCCGGGCTCTATGGCGGCGACGGTGCGGACACGATCTTCGGCGGTGACGGGGACGACGCCCTGTTCGGCGAAGCGGGGCCTGATGTCCTTTCCGGTGGATCGGGTGATGACGGGATCTGGGGTGGGGACTTTGACGACGTCCTTTACGGCGGTGACGGCGACGATGTGATGTCGTTCATCTTCACGGGCGCAGGAACGACCGGTTCCCTCGAACGCGGCGACGACATCTTCTTCGGTGGAGCGGGGAACGACACGATCAACGGAATGGAAGGAGACGACCGGATGGAGGGTGGACCAGGCGAGGATCGCCTCGCTGGTGGTTCCGGTAATGATGTATTGATCGACCTGAGCGGTGTTAACGAACTCGTCGGAGACTTCGTCCCATTGATCAGCGAGGGTTCCGGAGCGGACTTTCTGCAGCTGGCGGGATCCGCCGACCAATGCACCAGTAACGCCGAGTCAACGATCTCAGGAGACTGCGAGATCAGTGGGGTTCCAGGGATCGAATAGCCGTCCAGGATGCATCCCGGTGTGATCTTCACAAGATCTGCAGATCTCGTTCGGGACTTCTCAACGATCGGTCCCTACTGTGGAGAACTGTGACCTCATCAACCAGCAACGAGAAAGTCATGGTGGTCGAGGACGAACCCGATATCGCTGACGCTGTTCTCGCCCGGCTCGCCGGTGAGGGTTTTGAAACGCTGGCTGCAACAACAGGGCCAGCCGCGGTTGAAATGGCCTTAGCTGAACTGCCGGACCTGATTATTTTGGACCTGAACCTGCCCGGCTTCGATGGCATCGAGGTTTGCCGTCGGGTCCACGCCGTGCGGCGGATTCCGATCATTATGGTGACCGCCCGGGCTGAGGAGACCGACATGCTGGTGGGTCTGGGAGTTGGGGCAGATGACTACCTCACGAAACCGTTTTCGATGAGGGAACTGGTGGCCAGGGTCAAGGTGGTCCTTCGCCGACCTGCCCCGGAACCCGTCGAGTCAGGACTGCTCACCAACGGTCCGTTGGCTTTGGACGTCAGCCGTCGGTCAGCGTTATTTGATGGCGCGCCCGTGCATTTCACGCCTACAGAATTCGATCTTCTCCGCGCCCTGGTTGAAGCCGACGGAGCGGTCCTGCGCCGCGACGTGCTTCTCCACAGGGTCTGGGGCTACGGCGACAGTGCCGGCTCCCGGACCGTGGACAGCCACGTTCGCTCTGTCCGCCGCAAGACCAGCGACGAAGTGATTCGGACCGTCCATGGCGTCGGCTACGCAGTAAGCGTCGAGCCGTGAGCGGCCCGACGTGAGCCGCCGCGAGAACCGTCGATCGCCGCTGATACGGATCCGCAGCATCAAGCTCAAATGGTCCCTGATCATCCTGGCCGCAGTCGCTGTCACGGCCGGCACGAGCCAAGTGGGATACGCCCTGGGCTGGCCGGTATGGATTCGACCAATCGTGGCGGGGTTGCTGGCCTTGCTTGCCGTCCAGTACCTTGCCCACGGAATGACCGCTCCCCTCCGGGCGATGGCTTCGCAGGCCGATCGGATCGCGAGCGGCGACTACCAACAGCGGGTCCACACCGATGCTGAAGACGAGATCGGGCAACTGGCCAACAATCTCAACGATATGGCGGAACGCCTGGCCGAGGTGGATCGGCAGCAGAAGGAGTTCATCGCCAACGCCTCCCACGAGCTGCGAACACCCGTTGCCGCGATTCAGAACCAACTGGAGAACCTCGTGGACCGGGTCACCCAGCCCAAGCCCGAGACCCTCCACCGAATGCTCCAACAGACTGAGCACCTCAGTGAGCTCGTCCGCCAGCTGCTGGATCTCGGCCGTCTGGATGCCGCCACCCTCGGTCCGGCCCGCGAACTGGTTGCGGTGGGCGTACTTCTGAAACAGGTAGCCCATGAGGCCCAACTCATGCATCCCGGCTCTGAGGTGCTCGTGCAGCTCAACGGACCCCTCGGGCTATCCGCCGATGAAGCGATGTTGCACCAACTCGTCTCCAACCTCGTCTCCAACGCCTTGCGCTTCTCTCCGATCGGCGCGCCCATCACCATCAGCGGCGAGGGCGCTGCGGATCATCTCAGCATCGAAGTGTTCGACCAAGGCCCGGGTATAGCACCTGAAATCCGTACCCGGGCCTTCGAACGCTTTTGGCAGGCCGACGGCAGCGGCCCAACGGGGGCGGGCGGCGCCGGGCTCGGCCTCGCCATCTGTCAGCGCATCGTAGAACTCCACAACGGCACGATCAGCATCCACTCCAATTCGCCCACCGGCACGCGAGTCCACGTCACCCTCCCCAGCAAAGAACTGCCTGCGGCGCCAACCTGACCAACTAGAGAGTGAGCAGTACGTCGGTGGCGTTTATGCGGCGGTCGTGGAGTGCAGGGCGGTCGACCAACGTTCCGCCGACGCCGATCGTGGCGGCGATATCGAGCGCAGCTAGAAGTTCGCGGATGTCCCGGGGCGGAGCGAAGTACTCGTCCTCGTCGGTGATTCGAACCTCCTCCACGCCATGGGTCGGATCAAGCGAGGCGATCACTGCACTCACCACATCGTCAGGGGCGGATGCTCCGGCTGTCACGCCGACCGTTCCGACGAGGTTCCCGGGTACCTCCTCAGGACCATTCACTCGATACACGCGCTCGCAGCCTGCTTCGGATGCCAATTTCGCAAGGGCGTTGGTATTCGACGAATTCGCAGAGCCGATGACGAGGATTGCGTCGCAACGGTCTGCGATTGCCATGAGTGCCGACTGGCGGTTCGTTGTTGCGAAGCAAAGATCGGAGTTCGTCGGTTGCCACAGACCGGGGAAGCGCTCCTTGGCGGCATCGGCCACCTCGCTCCACTCCCGGTGGCTCAGTGTGGTCTGGGCCAAGAGCGCAGTCGGTTCGTCAAAATCTGGAAGTGCGGCTACTTCCTCCACCGATTCGACTCGACTGATCGCGTTTGGAGCAACAGCCATGGTGCCGACAGCTTCCTCGTGGCCATCGTGGCCCACGTAGATGATCCGATACCCCTTGCTGGCCCGGACCTTTACTTCGTGGTGGACTTTTGTAACCAAGGGGCAGACCGCATTAACGACGTAGGAGCCGCGTGCCTTCGCAGCCGCCACGACCTCGGGCGCGGATCCGTGGGCACTGAGCATGATTGGTCGGCCTTCGGGAACTTCGGAAATCTCATCGACGAATACAACCCCCCGCTCCCGAAACCGATCAACCACCAACTTGTTGTGGACGATCTCGTGATAGCAGTAGACCGGCGGTTCGAAGGCACGTACCATCCACGCCAGAGCCTTGATCGCCATTTCAACACCCGCACAGAATCCCCGGGGCGCACAGAGGAGCACCTTGTCTACGGTTTGGGTCTCTGGCATGGCTTCAATGGTAGGGACTAGGTTTGGGCCATGGACAACCTGAGCCTGTCGACATACCCAATCCACCTCGGGCTCGATGCTGTCGCCGTTCGTGAGCCGGAATTTACGGGAGCGATGGAGTGGTACGAGGGTTACGGCCAGCGCCACGGCGATGCGGATGGGGTCGAGGCTCGCCTGGTCTCCATGCACTCCTTCACCGAATCCTGGGATGTGTGGGAGATGCACCCCCAGGGCCATGAGGTGGTCGTGGTCACGGCAGGCTCAATGACGCTGGTGCAGGAGATCGACGGTGCCAAAGTCCGCACCACATTGCAGGCCGGCGAGGCCGCTATCAACGAACCAGGCACGTGGCATACAGCTGAACTCACCGCACCGGCAACGGCGCTATTCATCACCGCTGGAACCGGAACCGAACACCGGCCACTGTAGGCGGGGCGGGTCAGATGCCTTCCATCCGTACGCGTTAGACAGAGGCCTGGGCGCGATCGAAGAGTGACTGGAGCGCGGACTGCAACTCTGCGGTCAGTCGCTTGACCTCGCTCCGTTTCACCCGTCCACCATCGGCAGGAATACGTGGGTAAAGCGGTTCGCCGATAATGATCGCCATCTTGGTGGGTTTTAGGAACTTCGCGCCCCTGGGCCAGGAGCGTTCGGCTCCTCCAATCCCAATCGGCACCAGCGGCACGGCCGCCCGAGCGGCGATGAAGGCAGCCCCGTCCTTTAGGGGCTGCACCTCCGGACCCGAGTAGCGGGTGGCCTCGGGGAAGATCACCAGCGCTTCGCCCGAGCGCAGCACGTCCTCGGCAATCCGCATCGATTCCCGATCGGTGGAGGCCCGTTCGACCGGAAACCCTCCACAAGCGCGCAGAAACCATCCCAGGACTGGCGTCTTGAAGTAGTTCTCCGCACCCATGAACCTCAGCATCTTTTTCGATGCGACGGCAACAACCGCTGTGTCGACGATCGAGCGGTGCGCTCCGGGTGCGACCACGTACCCGCCGGAGGTCGGAAGGTTTTCGCGACCACTGATCCGGAGACGAAGATAGAGAAGCGAAAAAGCCCGGAAGATCAGTTGCGCGGCCCTGAAGAAGAGCCGCTGACCCCGGGTCGTTGCTGCTGTGCTGACAGCGTGTGGTGGCTGGACCAGATCATTCATCGTTTTTGTCAGGGGACCTGTGGTCGGCGTCGACTTGCTTGGCAAGGAGTTCCACTACCTGGTCGATCGAGAGCCACGACGTATCGATCTCCAGCGCTCCGTCGGCTCGCTTCAACGGGTCCGTCTCCCGATTCTGGTCGAGCGCATCGCGGCGGGCGATGTCTGCCGCCACGGTGTCGTAATCCAAATCCTCCACCTCGCCAGCCCGGCGAGCGGCTCGGACCTCGGGACTGGCGTTGAGGTAGACCACCAGCGTGGCATCTGGAAAAACCACGGTGCCGATGTCGCGTCCCTCCAGCACACCCCCACCGCGGCGTCGGGCCCATTCGCGCTGACGACTGACCAATTCTTTTCGAACCTCGGGATGACTGGCGACACTCGACACGGCCCGGGTTACCGCTGGCCCACGAATCTGGGTGGTTGCATCCAAGCCGTTCACCAACACAGTTCCGTCCGGGCGCATGGTGAGCTCCATGTTTCGGGCCAACTCAGCGACCTGTTCTGAGTCAGCAGGGTCCACGCCGGCCACGATGCTGGCGAAAGTGACAGAACGGTACATGGCGCCCGTATCGAGATACTCGACACCCAACCGCCCCGCCAGGAGCTTTGCCACGGTGCTCTTGCCCGAACCGGCCGGCCCGTCGATGGCCACGACCAGTAACTTCGTACTGTCAGGTTTCACCGCCTCAACCTAGCGCCAGCCTCCGTGGGTGCGGAAGGGTGCCCGGGGCGACAGCAATCATCAGGCCAGCTCACATCAGACCGCAGGCAGCCGGCACGGCTCTCAACCGAGGGGCCGCACGGTGGGCCGGTAGCCCTTGGCGATCAGGCCACCAACGAGGAGATCCTTTACCTCAGCATCGGTGAGGATCATCATGACACCCTTCCCGCCCTCGCCTGAATGGGTGAGTTCGAGGTCGTGGATGTTGACGTCAAGTTCGGTCGCCAACGTAGCGATTGCCGCAATCTGCCCGGGCGTGTCTGGGACCGGAATGGCGAACTCCACCAAGTCATCGCTTATCTTGATGCCCGTCGGCAGGTTGATTCTTGCCGTCCTAGCCTTTTCGAGAAGGGTCAGGAGTTCCTCGGCGCGGCCCTCCCCTACCGCCGTCCGAATCGTGGTGAGTTGAGCGATCAGACCATCTAGTCCCTCACCGATCGACTCGCTGTTCGAAGCTATGATGTCTGGCCAGATCGAAGGCCGGCCAGCAGAAATGCGGGTCATGTCCCGGAAGCCACCCGCAGCCAGACGAAGGAGCGCCCGATGCTCAATAGCAGCGTCATCGGCCAGGGTCATTAAGGCCGCCGCCGTGAGGTGGGGCACGTGGGAAATCTGGGCGACCATTCTGTCATGGACGTCGGCCCGCATCGTGAGCACTTCCGCACCAAGACTGCGCACCACAGACCGAACCCGTCCGAAGATCAGCGCTTCGGTGTCCTCCCGTGGGGTGAGCACCCAGGTAGCACCATTAAAGAGATCCGGACTTGCGCCGGCGAGGCCGTCCTGTTCCGAACCTGCCATTGGGTGACCACCAACGAACCGTGCGTGGGTTACCGCCTCGACGACTCCCCGCTTAGTGGATCCGACATCGGTGACCACCCCGTTGCACAAATCCAGCGCCTCAAGCACAAGGGCAGGAATGGCTCCGACTGGTGCCGCGCAGAACACGATGTCCGCCTCGGGGTCCGGACCGGCAGCGGCAGCGATCTCCCTCCGGAGAGCCTCGTCGATCACTGTGGGATCCGAATCACTTATTGATACGTGCCAGCCCTGGGCCGTCAGCGCAGCTGCAACAGATCCACCGATCAAGCCACACCCAATCACCCATGCCCGGCCCGGCTCGATGACGGTCAGCGTTCCGGGAGCGGCAGCAGCCGTCGGGATAGTGCGGGACCCACTCATTGGCCATCACCGTCGCGGGCAAGGTCGGGCCGAAGCACAGTCGCTCCCCGTAGGAAAACATGGTGGAGTTGGGAGCGGGGTAGATCGGTATCGAAGTGCAGCATGACGCGGATGCAGAGGTCCAACGAATCATCGACCGGCATCTCCAGCGCACACAGCAGCGGAACGTCGAGCAGGCCGAACGCCCGAGCCGCTCGAGCCGGCGCCACCGCGGTCAGATCGCCCGTGGCGGTAAAGAAGATGCTGGTGATGACCTCCAGATCGAGGTCGTTGCGATCGAAGAGTTCGGTCAGCAGGCGGGTGGTCCGCTGGAGGATCTCGGCTTCGGTGTTGGCATCGCAGGTGATGGCGCCGCGCAGCGCTCGGGTGGGCATGGCTAATGAAGTTAGCGCTTGGGAGGCAGCTTGGTTTTCAACGCTGCAGAACTGTTCACCGATTTCTGGAGACCAAGAAGTTCTTCTGTCGAAAGTTCCCGCCACTCCCCGGGTTTGAGCTGCTGGTCCATGAGCGGACCGATCCTGGTGCGGATCAACCGCTTCACGGGATGCCCGACCGCATCGCACATACGACGAACCTGACGATTCCGGCCCTCGTGAATCACCAGTTTCAGCATTCCATTTCCGAGGTAGGAAGCCTGGGCCGGCGCAGTAATTCCATCCTCCAGCTCTACTCCCCGCCGTAGCATGCGGAGGGCGCCGGGCTTGGGGGTTCCCTCCACGTGGGCGAGGTACTCCTTCTCCACGCCGTGGGAGGGGTGCGTGAGTTGGTGAGTCATAGCCCCATCGTTGGTAAGCAACAGCAAACCCTCGGTTTCCGCATCCAGGCGCCCGACGGGGAACACTCTACGATCGCTTGGCACCAGGTCCAGGACCGTCGGGCGGCCCTGCGGGTCCGAAGCAGTGGTGATCACCCCGGCGGGCTTGTTCAACAAATACGTGACCGCATCGGGCATGGTCGAAATGACTGCCCCATCGACAGCGATCTCATCGACCAACGCATCCGCTCGGTCCCCCAGCGTTGCCTTAGCGCCGTTAAGCGTGACCCGTCCCTCGGTGATCATGTCTTCAACCACACGACGACTGGCGACGCCGGCCCGGGCCAAGATCTTCTGGAGACGTTCATCCCCAGACGCCTCAAATGTGAAGGGGTCGTCCTCAGACAAGGTCGGCCCGGAGCGTCTGCTCCAATGCCTCCACCACGTGGGCTGGCGGAACAAAATCGCCCAGCGGCGGCAGCTCGCCCGGATCGGCGATGCCGAGGCGCTCACAGAAGGAGGCCGTCGTACCGAAAAGGACTGCCTGCCCAGGTCCCTCATCCCTGCCGGTTTCGGCCACGTAGCCCCGTTGGCCGAGGGTCCGCAGGACACCATCTACGTTTACGCCTCGAATCGCTCCGATCTGGGCTCGTGAAATCGGCTGCTTGTAGGCGATGATCGCCAAGGTCTCCATGGCAGCGGGCGAAAGCTTGGCGTTCTGCCCTTCCAGCACATAGTCGCCGATGACGCTGGCGAGGTCCGGGTGGCTCTGGAAGCGCCAACCGCCGGCGATGTAGGACAGTTGAAAGCCTCGGTTTTGGTCCTCATAGGAGTCGCTTAGCGCGACGCAGATGGTGCGGATCGTTACCTCGTCGGTCCCCAGAGCGTGGGCCAGGACAGCGTCGGGGATCGGCTCAGCCGAAATCATTACCATGGCTTCGATGCCACGGGACAGCTCGGCCAGTCGCCGTTCGTCAGTGAGATCTATCACGCCTCGATCGCCGGAGGAAGCCCCCGCCGGTTCCTCAGTTTTTGGTGTTTCTGTTTCGGACACTTGTTCTACCCCTCGTAGATATCCACGCCGCTGAGCGCAGCTTCCCGGTCATCCTCAGATCCGACCCACTCGACGGTCAGATCCCCGAATCGCCCAATCTGATCTATCTCCACCACACCCTGCTTGAAGAGTTCGAGGACAGCGAGGAAGCGGACAACTACCTCCATCACATCATCGCTCACATGATCGGTGAGATCCCGGAATGTGAGCCGACCGTTGCGAGGCAGGCTGTTGAGCATCTCATGGATTGCCTGAGAAACGCTGGCCTTGACCTCGGTGACGTGGTGGAGACCCACGCTGGTCACTGGCTTGGGCCGCATGGCCTTCATGAACGCCGTATGCAGATCTTCCGGCGTGGAGTTCTCCAACAGGTCCGGGGCCATGCGGAGGAACTGTTCCTCGAGCCCGGCGATCCGGGGGCGGACCAACGCTGCGGAGTCGGTCATGCGATCCATGGCCCGCGCCGCATCCTTGAACGTCTTGGACTCGAGAAGGCGGGACAGGAGCATATCCCGCTCCTCCCAAAGGGCCAGTTCCTCGTCAAGGTCTAGGTCAATGTCCTCGGGAAGGAGACGGCGGACTTTCAAATCAATAAGCGTGGCGGCGATGAGGAGGAACTCTGTAGCGACCTCGAGGTCGCAATTTTCCATCTTCACTACCTCGGCCAGGTAGGCATCGACGATGGACGAAAGGGAGACCTCGTAGAGGTCCACTTTGTCGTTAAGGATCAGGTGAAGGAGCAGGTCAAAGGGACCCTCAAACCCCGCCCCCAGCGCCTTGACCGACGGACCCGTCGCCGCCCGTTCCGCCGCCGTGACGGCGACGGCGTCTTTCTGAGGTTGAGCGAGAGCAGACACTGGGAGCCATTGTACTCACGAAGCCTGCGGCGCGATGTGAGCTGGCTTCATGATGGTTGCCTGCGGCGCGATCTTCTGGCGTTCACGATTGCGGTCCCTCCGGGGGCGTTCCGCCGGCCACGGGGGCCTCGCCTGCACGGCGCTCCAACAACCGCGTCGGTCACCTCGGCTCGGACTGCGCAACAGGCTTCAGCCCTCCGGGGGCCGTTTGCCTGCGGCGGTAAACCTGCCAGCAGGAGATGAAGCCTGCGTAGGATGGTCCGGATGAGCGAAAAGCGACAGCGGATTTTTAGTGGAATCCAGCCCTCCGGGTCCACCCATCTGGGCAACTACCTTGGCGCTCTCCGCAATTGGGCCCTCCTGCAGCACGAAATGGACTCGGTCTACTGCATTGTTGACCTGCACGCTCTGACCCTGCCGAAAGACCCCGGCGAGGTGGTCGAGGGGACGCTGAACATGGCCCGCATGCTCATGGCAATCGGGATCGACCCCGAAACCAGCATCCTGTTCGCCCAGAGCCACGTGCACGAACATGCCGAACTGGGCTGGCTGATGCAGTGCGTCACCGGCTTCGGAGAACTACGCCGAATGACCCAGTTCAAGGACAAGAGTGACCGCCTCGGCGGCCTCGATGAGGACAGCGGTGGCGCCGATGGCCCGAACCCGTCCGGCAACAATGCATCGATCAGCGCCGGCCTGTTCACCTATCCCTCCCTCCAAGCGGCCGACATCCTGCTGTACGACACCGACGTCGTCCCCGTCGGTGATGACCAACGCCAGCACGTTGAGCTGACGCGCGATCTGGCGAACCGGGTGAATTCCCGCTACGGCGATGGGACGGTTGTCGTTCCCGAGCACCGCATTCCGGCGGCCGGTGCCAGGGTAATGAACCTGCAATATCCCGATCAAAAGATGTCGAAATCCGTGGGCAGCGAAGCAGGAACAATCAACGTGCTGGATGAGCCAAAGGCGATTGAAAAAAAGATCAAGCGTGCGGTGACCGATAATGACGGCGACGTCCGCTTCGATGTCGTCGAGAAGCCTGGCGTGTCGAATCTGCTCTCGATCCTGGCTGCCTGCACAGGAGGCGATCCAGAGAAGTTGGCTAATGACTACACGCAGTATGGCCCGCTGAAGGCTGCTACTGCGGCGGCGGTGATAGCCGAACTCGGACCGATTCAGGTGCGCTACAACGCACTCAGCGACGGCGACGTCCGGGATGCCTTAGCCGCCGGCGCTAAGAAGGCCTCGGCAGTGGCTGGCCCGGTGATGCACCGAATCCGCTCGGCGATTGGATTACTCTCGCCGACGCCATGAGTTTCCCGCGAACCGCCGCCCCCGCGCCCCTGACGCTGGCGGTCGCTGTGATCTCGTTGGTCCTAGCGGCATGCTCATCGGGGTTGGTGGGTGATGCCGACGGCGAACTGGTCATCGGAACCCTCCTCCCCCTCACGGGCTCCGAGGCGGACGAAGGAATAGCTACCCGCGAAGCGGTGGATGCCCAGCTCAGCGAACTACGAGCCGCTTCGGAGTTCGATCGCATACAAATTCGGATCGTCCACACCGATGTACGGTCCGACGGCCTGCTGATGACGGCCGCCCTCGATGAGTTGCTGAAGAACAACGTCGACGTTGTGATCGGACCCCCCACGCA
>RCMY010002763.1_pt1 | contig 16098 bp, 15 predicted proteins | sample 2041341 | NCBI WGS metagenome assembly RCMY01 (sample SAMN09708234, study PRJNA481090) | Marine sediment metagenome, whole genome shotgun sequencing project. | reverse complement strand
GGTACTTTTTTTACGTCGGCATAGACTTGGGGATCGTAAATACCAATGGCGCTAAAGGGATCCCAAAAAAGGAAGGCTCCCAGTTTCTCTACGAGAGGGACAGCGGCCCCATTAAAATTTTCGGCAATTACTCCTGGCTTTATTTCATAGGAACGGGTGGTCGCATTTCCCTCACTGTCAGTAATCTTTACTGTTTAGGGAATACCTTCTGTAAGTCCAGAAGCGGCGGGTGAAATCAGGGAAGTGTTGGGGTCGGACCATTTAAAGGTGTGAGGAGGCACTCCTCCAGAAACCTCCAATTCTATAAAACCATCGTTGATTTGATTTGAAACTAAAACCTTGGAACAACAAATAACTGTCAGCAACGAGCGCAGGGTTATTTCTATGGAGGAAGCACCTATTTACATAGATGGCCTTATGGTTACGGGTAACACCAAGACCGATCCCGTATTGGCGCTGGAAACCAATGACCCTGGTAGAAATTTATCTGCTTTTGTACAGAATAAGTTTTAAAATGAATTAATGGGGGCAATTGCCCCCATTAATTTTTTAACTTCATTATTTGAGAGAATCAAAACTGTACATTCTCACCCTTCATCATCTTATTCCAATACAAGTAAGAAAGACCATACTTCTTCAGCATCCAAAGGTTACATAAGTATTATTAATGCACAACGCCATTTAGCTGGTTTCATAAATCGCAACTAAGATTTTAATTTTCAGTTTTACAGCAACCATTTTTGTAATTTGTTGTTTATGATTCATAACAATAGCCGTTACATAGGACTCTTCATTGGCAACAAAAAATCACTTTGGAAGGCGTTACGTCAACTTACCTCCTCAAGTGCCTCAGGGTCATGGCTATATATCACTGACGAAAATCCTCCAAAAAAATTAAAATCTCTTTTAAAACGGAAATCGATTCCAATAAAACAAGACCAAATTCTGCTTTCTTCCGAATTCAAACTTCGTGAACAAGTGGTCAGGGCTAAACCGGTAATCGAGGCTCTTGAAGAAAAGGTCAGTGCCATGGGCAGTCACGACCTGATGATTTTTATCGAAATGACCTGGGCGGTACGCACCCCTTCAGGGGATATCTATCTAAGGGAACTTCAAGGGGCGTTTCAAGAATTTTTGAATAACCATCCAAAACTAACCATTGTCTGTATCTACAACGAGTCCATTCTTCTAGACGATCAACTGCTGTTGGGACTGGTTTCCCATCCGGTAGTCTTTGCTACCGAGACGTTAAAACAAAACCCATATCATCTACCTTCAGAAATTTTGATACATAACCGGATTCGCGAACGCTTCGAGTATTGGCTGGGGAATATTGATTCGGGCCGCAAGAGAACCCATGCCAGTTCGAAAAAAATTCCGCTCGAGAGATCAAAAAAATACACCCTTGAAAAAACGATACAAACCCGCACGGCCAAAAGCGATGAAGGCCGCTGGAAAATCAGATGCTTCGGCGAATTACGGATACATCGTGAAAACGGCGAACTGATTAACTGGAATACCAAAGGAGGGGCCACCAAAAAAATAAAGACCGTTTTCGCCTATCTATTGTTGAAGGGCGAAAAGGGGGCATCAGGTGAACAACTAGCCGACCTGCTCTGGCCCGATGCGGATACTACTGAAATCGCCATGAACCGATTTTATCATACTATTCGATTTTTGCGCCAAGTACTAGGTGGCACTAAAGTTTCGGGGAAGGACGAATCTTTCGTCATCAATCAAAATTCGATGTATTACTTGCAATTGCCCTATGACAGTTGGATCGACCTGCCCATGTTTCGCGAACTATGCGTTAAGGGAAAGATTCACGCCCAAAACGAAGAACTCGAACAGGCCAAAATCTGCTACCAGTCTGCCGAACGACTGTATTCAGGAGAACTTTTTAAGGATATTCCGATTAAATATATAGAAAACAACGATGACGATTGGTGTTGGAGCAAACGATATTGGTATAAAGAAATGTATCAAAAACTCTTGTATAGTCTTGCCTCGGTGCATAGACAATCAGGAGATGCCGCACTTGCCATCTCCTATGCCGATCGCGCCCTTGCAGAAAATCCCAATCTGGAAGAAGCGCACCGTGAAAAAATGCTTGCCTTGGCAACTGTAAAACGCTACGATGCTTTGGAAAGACAGTTTAAGGTCTATTCGGAATCGCTCAAAAAATTCAATATGGGAGCCCCTTCTTTAGCCTTGAAAAAATTGTATCATGATTTACTTCAAAAAGCACATCAACAGTAAGTATAGTATTTTGTCGTCCTCCGATTTTAGAAATAAAACGCTTTAATCAAAATTTAACATATCTTCTAAAAACTATCAAAGCCTTAGTGTTTTGGGGTAATTTTTATCGTGTTTGAATAAAATAAAACACTTTTTTGATAGAAATAAAAACCAAATAAATAAAACCAAAGAAAAACCAAAGAAATCCCTTTTATGTTTGCCCTGTAATCTAAAAATATTTGGCGATGCAAGCACCTTCAGGTTGTCCGTTTATGAACAAGGAAGATTTCAATCCTTTTGACTTATCCAACCCTTTTCCGCAGTATAAAGAATTCCGCGATGAGAAACCCGTTTTTTTTAGCGAAGAGCTGGGCTACTATGTAGTCACGCGATACGAAGATGTAAAAGCGGTATTCAGTAACTGGAAGACCTATACATCCCAGAATGCCCAATCCCCCTTCAAGCCGATTTCTCCAAAGGCCAAAGAACTTATGGAGGAGCAAGGCTTGGTAGGGCTTTCTGGTTTGTCAGGTCGTATTCCGCCAGACCATACCCGCATCCGTAGAATTGTCAGTATGGCCTTTAGCCTAAAAAGAATCAAAAAATTAGAACCAAGAATACGGGAGCTGGCTATTACTACGATAACCAAGTTTAAGGATGATGGTGAGGCTGAAATTGTTAAGCAATTGGCTTATGATTTACCTGCCTTGGTTATATTCATGTTGTTAGGTGTACCTGATAAAGATGTCGAAAAAGTAAAGAGCTGGGCAGAAAGCCGCTTGCTTATGACATGGGGTAATCTAACCGATGAAGAACAGTTGGTACACGCCCAAAATTTGGTCAATTATTGGAACTACTGTAAAGATATGGTAGTAAAGCGAAAAGAAAATCCGACCGATGACCTGCCAGGGGATTTGATTCGCCTACAGGAGGAGGGCCATGAGATTACCGACCACGAAATCGCGACTATCTGTTACAGTCAATTGTTCGCCGGTCATGAAACCACTACCTCTTTGATTGCTAACGGTACTAGAGAGTTATTACGCCATCCGGAGAGTTGGAAGGCGATTTGCTCTCATCCAGAACTGATTCCGAATGCTGTGGAAGAAGTTCTCCGATATTCCCCATCCATAGTCTCATGGCGCAGAAGAACCGTAGAGGATACTGTTATTGGTGATGTAAAAATTCCCGCTAATTCAAATCTACTGCTTGTAATGGGCTCTGCTAATAGAGACGAGAGCAACTTTGAAAACGGGGAGGAATTCGATATTCAACGCGAAAACTCCAAAGAGCATCTTTCCTTTGGATTCGGCATCCACTTTTGTTTGGGTTCCCCATTGGCGAAATTAGAATTTAAGACCGTACTGGAAGAACTGACCCGATTGGTTCCGGATATGAAGATTAAAGAGAATCAAGACTTCAAGTTTGCAGAAAACACCTCTTTTAGAGCGCCTGTTGCGTTACAGGTAGAGTGGTAATAATAATCAGTTAAAACATCAGGTATGAAACACACACTATTTTTTAAAGAGGCCAAACCAGAAGAATATGTTCTTTTAGGTGGAAAAGGAGCCAGTTTGGCCAGCATGAGTGCCGCCGATTTCCCTGTACCCATGGGTTTTTCGGTCACCACACACGCCTATGCCAAATTCTTGGAAGAGGGCCAGCTTTTCGATACTATTTTAGAAAAAGTGAGCTGTATCGATTGCTCGAATACCGATGAATTGGCAGCCAATTCGAAAGAGATACGACAGCTGATTTTAGACAAACCACTTCCTAAAGAGGTAGAAAACGAAATCAAGGAATCCTATCAAAAGCTCTGCGAAAAAGCGGGTATGCCCAATGCGTTACCGGTTGCCGTTCGCTCTAGTGCAACTGCAGAAGATTTACCAGACGCCAGTTTTGCCGGTCAACAGGACACCTATCTCTGGATTGTCGGGGAAGACGAAGTTTTGACGAACGTTCGAAAATGCTGGGCAAGTTTGTTTACGGCAAGGGCCATCAACTACCGCAAAAATCAAAACATAGATGAGACGGAACTATTGATGAGCGTAGTGGTTCAAAAAATGGTCAATGCCCGTACAGCGGGAGTGGCCATGACCATGAATCCGATTAATGGAGACCGTTCCAAAATTGTAATCGATTCCTCTTGGGGTCTGGGCGAGGCTGTAGTCTCCGGTGAGGTTACCCCTGATAATTTCCTGATCGATAAAATCATGCTACAGGTTATCACTTCGAACATTCAAGAAAAGAATATCGAGCATGTACCGGACATGGCGAATAAATGTGTAGTTGTAAGGGAGATTGAAGCCGATAGGGCAAAAGAGCCTAGTTTGAGCGAAGATGAAGTCATCGAAATCTGTAAAATCTCGAAAATTATCGAGAAACACTATAAATGTCCGCAAGATATCGAGTGGGCGATTGATGCCGATCTTCCGGCAGGTGAGAATGTGACCCTGCTACAGAGTCGGCCAGAAACCGTATGGTCTCAAAAGACCATCGAGAAGAAAAAGGCCATCACGGGCATGGAGGGTATTATCAATACGCTTATGAATCCCATCGGAACAAAAAAATCAGATTCCTAATCCAGTTATAAATAATACATAAAAAAACCGAATACTTATGTCAACAAAAGAATTTATCAGCCCCTATGATCACAAAGCACCGGAAGGCGCCGAAGGTTGGAAAGAACTTTATCCGTATTACATGACCTTTCGTGATAATTTGAAAGAAAATGAGGAGTCAAAATTCTTCTTTTGTGATTCGCAACACTGGCCCAACGTGTTTAAGCCGTTTGATGCGTTGACCGTTGAGTTTTCGGTAAAATGTCTGGGACAATATAACACGAGACAATGGTTGATACCACCGGCAAACGGAATCGATTTTAAAATCCACAACGGGTATTGTTATATGAGTCCCGTCGAGGTCGAGCCTGAAAAGATTGCCGATAGGGTGCCCCAATTTATGGAGCGTGCCGGATACTATTTTCAAAACTGGGATAGTTTATTAGAGAACTGGCATAAAAAAGTCAAGACGGTCATCGATGAGATGGAGGCCATTACTTTTGAGCCGCTGCCCGAGGTTATTGATATGCAATGGATTAAGGATGGCGTAGGCTTAGATCCCACCTACCACATGATCCAGAATTACGATAAAATGATAGACCTATGCTATAAGGTGTGGATGTATCATTTCGAATTCTTAAATCTTGGGTATGCGGCTTATTTGGATTTCTTCGGATTCTGTAAGGAGACTTTTCCGGGAATTCCCGATCTATCGGTAGCGAAAATGGTGCAAGGTGTAGAAGTGGATTTATTCCGGCCGGATGAAGAATTGCAAAAACTTTCAAAACTGGCGGTGAAATTGGGACTTCAAGATATCGTCACCAATAATGACATCGAAAAAGCGCTAGAACTTATGGATGGTTCTGCGGAAGGAAAAAAATGGCTCGCCGCATGGGAGGAAGCTAAATACCCGTGGTTCAACTTTACTATAGGCAACGGATTCTATTCTACGGATAAGTACTGGATCGACCACTTAGATATTCCGTTTGAATATATTAAAAGTTATACAGAGCGTCTTGTAAAAGGCGAGACTATTGACCGTCCGACGGAAAAAATTGCCGCTGAAAGAGATCGCATTACCGAAGAATATCGCGATTCATTACCTGATGAAGATGCACAAAAAGCCTTTGATGGAAAACTTGGTTTGGCACGTGTCGTATTCCCTTATGTCGAGAATCATAACTTTTACATTGAGCATTGGTCCATGTGCGTTTTTTGGAGAAAAATGCGTGAATTAAGTGCGGTTTTCGTCAACGCCGGCTTCTTTAAGGAAATCGATGATATGTTTTACTTCCGAAGGGAAGAAATACATCAATTACTGTTCGATTACGGCCGCGGCTGGGCAATGGGAGTCCCATCGATAGGCCCCGATTATTTACCGATCGAGATTGCCAGAAGAAAGAAAATTATAGATGCTTTGGCTACCGCACCGCCGCAACCTGCCTTCAACAAACCGCCAGCAGTCGTTACCGAACCCTTTACGATCATGCTTTGGGGCATTACTTCCGAGAGTGTTCAAGGCTGGTTGTCAAGTGAAGATACCGGCAACCAATTAAAGGGAATGGCCGCTTCGCCAGGTAAGGTTGAAGGTAGAGCGAGAATTATCAACAGTCCTGAAGAATTACGTGATCTAGAAGAGGGAGAAATATTGGTAACCCGGGTTACCGCACCAAGTTGGGCTCCTGTTTTCGGAAAAATCAAGGCTACCGTTACCGATATAGGCGGTATGATGTCTCACGCAGCAATTGTCTGTAGAGAATATGATCTGCCCGCAGTAACAGGAACTGGAAATGCGAGTACCAAAATCAAAACCGGAGATATGATTCGTGTGGATGGCGGCAAAGGAACGGTTGAGATTCTAGCTTAGGATCGTTTCAAAACGGTCTGCAAAATAGATGTTGATATAAATACGAAGTACACCTAAAGTTAAATCATAATGTCAATAGAAACAGCTAAAAACAATACAACAAAAGCGCATAAGCATGTTTTTCAAGCTGCCGAGAAATACATGCGGGTCAGAAAGAACGATGTGCATATCCCGATTTCGTTTTACTATGCGATGCGGTTGGCAGATGCTTACCCTGATGCGGATAGAGAGCTGGTCGGCGTTGCCATCATCTTACATGATATCGGATGGTATTCTATCGACGAGGAAGATATTTTCAAAAAGGGATTCCAATCCGAGAATTTCATGCAAAGCGATGTTCGCTATTTGCACGAATCCGAAGGTATTCGCCTGGCCAAACCCTTGTTGAAAGATTTAGGCTATGACGAAGATTTTATTGAAAGGGTCTGCACCATCATAGACGGACATGATACCCGTGCTTTTGCCCGCTCGTTGGAAGATGAGATCGTTCGTGATGCGGATAAGCTTTGGCGATTTACGCAGACCGGTGTTAGCGTGGCCTGCGATTGGTTTAAACAAACTCCTGGGCAATATTGCGCCCGTTTGCGTACGGATATTATTCCGGTGCTGCATTTAAAAGAATCGAAGGAAATGGCGAAAAAAGATCTTGCGATCACCGAGAACATGTTACAGGCTGATATATTATAGTACCGGTTTTAACTGGATATGACACTTGACTATGGAAAATTTTATAGAAGGAAAATGGACAAAACCCCTATCAGGCAACTATGGCGAGGTGAGCGATCCCGTTACGGGGGAAGCCTTTGAGAAGGTACCCCATAGCAATGTAGCGGATGTTGATGTCGTTATGCAATCTGCCTATGAGGCTTTTAAAAAGTGGAAAAAAGTCCCAGTTGCCGAGCGTGCTAATTTGCAGCACAAGGGCGCACAGTTGATGCGGGAACATGCCGAAGAACTAGGCAATACCTTGGCTAAGGAATTAGGTCGCCCAGTTGAAGGGTGTATTCGTGAAATCAACCGGAGTGCAGATTTGACGGACTATTATGCGGAGGAAGGTCTGCGGCTTAAAGGTGAGATTCCATTACATAATATCGATGGAGAACGCGCCATGATCATTCGAGAGCCAATTGGCGTGGTGGTCTCCATCACTTCCTTTAACTATCCTATCGCCCTGTTGACCATGAAGTTAGGTGCGGCATTGATAACTGGTTGCACTCTAGTTTCCAAACCTTCCGATGAAACTCCTTTGTCCACCATGCGCATAGCCGAATTATTTTCGGAGGCAGGATACCCTGATGGCGTGTTCAATGTGATAACCGGTCGTGGTAGAGATATCGGCGATGCTTTGGTAACCCACAAGCACACCGCAAAAATTGCATTTACCGGAGGCACGAATACCGGAAAACGCATAGGATCTTTGGCAGCGCAACATAACAAACGGGTTACGTTGGAGCTTGGCGGACAATCGCCGGTCATCGTCTGTGCGGATGCCGATTTGAAAGTAGCCGTACCTGCCATCGTAAAACACACGTTTGCCAATAGCGGACAGTTTTGCTATCGGGTAGGCAGAATCTATGTCCATGCGGATATCTATGATGATTTTGTTTCCAAAGTAACGGAGCAAACGAAAAAACTAAGCGTAGGCGATCAATTTTCAGGTTGTGATATGGGACCGATGATCAGCGAAAAAATCTATAAGACTAGCGAAGAGCAAACTGCCGATGCTAAGAAAAAAGGAGCGAAAATTACCGTAGGTGGTGAGCGCCTAAAAGGTGCTCAGTATGATAAGGGCTGGTTTTTTCCACCAACGATTATTGCAGATGCCGACCACGGCATGAATATTATGAATGAAGAAACTTTCGGTCCTGTAGCGGCGATTATGAAGTTTGCAGATAATGACGAAGCAGTAGCCCTGGCCAACGATTCCGTTTACGGACTTGCAGCATACGTGTTTGCAGGCGAATTAGGCACCGGTCTCCGAATTGCCGAAGACCTGGAGGCAGGTTCGGTTTGGGTAAACAATATTCAACGTTCATACCACGATGTGCCTTTTGGAGGTGTGAAGCAGAGTGGTATCGGAAGGGAAAAAGGCCGCTACGGAATAGAATCCTTTACCGAATTAAAAACCATTTATTACAGCTATTGATGTTACGGAAAAAAGACATACCCGTTTGGGAAGCAGCCAGAGAATTTCTTGATGTACGAAGTAATGATGAGCATACGTTGTTCTCTTATTATTGGGCCAAACAACTCTTGAAATTTTATCCCGAAGCCGATGCAGATGTGGTGCTCCCGGCGATTTTATTCCACGATGTGGGATGGAAAAACATTCCAATCGAAAAAGTATTGAAATCTTTTGGCCCGAAGATGAAATATCCGGAATTAAGGCGGCAACATGAGGTGGAAGGTGTGGTCATAGCAACACAAAAGCTTTTGGAATTAGGATATAACGATCATTTTATCGATCCTATACGCAAAATCATTGATGGCCACGATACCACCAAAAAGGCGAGGTCGTTAAACGATTCGATTGTAAAGGACAGTGATAAATTATGGCGTTTTACGCGTCACGGAAACGAGACCATACAATCTTGGTTCGATATTTCTATGTCCGAAGTACATGAAATTTTACGAAAACAGCTTCCCGGTTTATTGACCGACCAAGGCAAATTATGGGCCACTCAAATGCTAGAAGTAGCGGAACTAAAAGAAAACCTAACTAAATATATACCGCATGTATCACTTGAAAGATAAAGTTGTCATCGTTACCGGTGCAGGAGGTGGGCTCGGAAAAGCATTTGCTAAAGCCTTTGCAGGCGAAGGAGCCAAAGTCGCCATTGCGGATATCAATGTTGAAGGTGCAGAACAAACATCCAAAGAAATAGAAGGAAGTATGGCCGTTGCGGTCGATGTCACTTCCGAAGCATCCGTAAAAGCCATGGCACAGAAGGTTGTGGACCAATTTGGACGAATAGATGTGTTGGTTAACAACGCAGCTATTTATGCCGGAATACAACGAAAACCTTTTTTCGAACTAACTGAAAAAGAATGGGATCTGGTCATGAACGTCAACCTAAAAGGCACTTGGATGGCGAGCAAAGCAGTCTTCCCATTTATGAAAGCCCAAGGTGGCGGTAAGATTATCAATATATCTTCCGCAACGGTCATGAGCGGTTCGCCCCAATGGTCGCATTACGTGGCTTCAAAAGGCGGTGTAATCGGACTGACGAGAAGTATGGCCAGAGAAATAGGAGATTACAATATTAATGTCAACAACATTGCACCGGGCTTTACATTGACCGAAGCAAGTTTATCATTAATGGACAACGCCACGGAATACGGGGTGCAACGCGGAGCGATAAAAAGAGGCTCCAATGCAGATGACATTGTAGGCACCGCCTTATATCTAGCCTCAAAAGCATCCGATTTCGTAACCGGACAGACCATAGTGGTCGATGGTGGAAAACAATTCATATGATCAAGAGACCTAAAAAAATAATCGACATAATTCAATACAGTCACTAACAAAAAATAAAAATATGCCAAAAGTAACTTATATAGAAACCGAAGGAAAAGTACATGAAGTAGACCTTCCATTAGGAGCAACTTTTATGGAAGGTGCTGTACAGAATGATGTAAAAGGTATCGTTGCCGAGTGTGGGGGTTCATGTATGTGTGCCACCTGCCACGTTTACGTAGATGATGCGTTTTTAGAATTACTTCCGGAAATGGAAGAGGAAGAGGATGAAATGCTAGAAGGTGCTACCGCAGAACGCACACCCAACAGTAGATTGGGTTGCCAAGTAAGGGCATCGAAGGCATTAGACGGAATTATTCTAAGGATACCGGGCGAGCAATGAAAAAACGAATAGTCATCATCGGTGCCGGTCACGGCGGGGTTCAAGCAGCTTCCACTTTACGGGAAGACGGCTTTGCCGGCGAAATCGTTTTAATTTCCGATGAACCCGATGCCCCCTATCAAAAACCGCCGCTTTCAAAAGGCTATTTGCAAGGTAAGCAGACAGCACAGGCTATCTTGTTCCGGTCCGCCAATTACTACGACGACAACGCAATCGATTTGCGACTTGGTGTTCGAGTTGATGATATCCATCCAAAAGAACATCAAATATCACTTTCCGACGGTTCAAAACTGGATTATGACTACCTGATTTTGGCGACAGGAGCCTGCAACAGAATGTTACATTTCAACGGACAAAAGGCGGAAAAGGTCCATTACCTTAGAAATTTTGCCGATGCCAAAGTCATCGAGGAAAAAATCGGTCCGGCCGAACATATTGTGATTATCGGGGGCGGTTTTATCGGACTAGAATTAGCTGCCCTAGCCGTAGAAAAGGATAAAAAGGTGACGGTAATCGAGACCGAAGATCGATTGATGAAGCGGGTACTGCCCGAGGCATTGTCCAACGTCTTTTACGATACGCACAAAGAACACGGCGTTGAAATGCTACTCGGCGTTTCGGTAGTTGATATCATTGACGGCAAAAAGGTGAAATTAGGTGACGGGAAAGAGTTGGAGACCGACCTTGTCTTAGCGGGAATCGGTGTCATCGTGGAAACCGAACTTACAGAAAATTCCGGAATATCCTTTGACAACGGCATCGTAGTCAATACTTTTCAGCAGACGAATATTCCGAATGTGTATGCTATCGGCGATTGTGCCAACCATTACAATCCCTTTGCCAAAAAAAGCCTGAGGTTGGAGTCCGTTCAAAATGCGGTGGATCAAGCCAAAGTAGCCGCGGCCCATATTATGGACAAGCCGATTGAGTACAACGCTGTACCTTGGTTTTGGACCAACCAATACCACTTAAAACTACAGATGGCCGGTATCAGCTTCGGTTTTGATGAAGCCATCATTCGACAATCGCCAAAACCCGAACGTTTTTCAGTGTATTATTTTAAGGAAGGACAATTGATAGCGGTAGATTCTTTAAACCGCCCTGCAGACCATTTAAATGCCAGAAAATTATTGGCTGCGGGCATTTCTCCGACAAAAGACCAGGCTACGGATTTCGATTTTAAGTTGAATGATTTATTGCCTGATTGAAGTTTTACCGCTCCAACGCAATACTATGAAACTATACAATCAATTGATTATGTAGTTTTTTGCTTTATAGTATCTTCTAGTCTTTAAAAACCACCACCATATGATTTTTGCCCTACCTGCACCAAGAAAGTTGGGGCTGTCAATTCAGGCATTTTGATAAAAAGAAGTATCCCAACTATTACATTGACCTTGATAAATCTCCTGTAGAATGCCAACGCACCATTAGCAAATGGCGTTATGACGTCATGAACGATTGGAAAAAAGATGGGACCGTTACGAAATGGAATAATTTGGAGTGCAGCGGTGGGTAAAAGTAACCCAACCCTAGCCAAGATACGGCTGCTTTGTAATTTTTATGCCACCCCCTCCGAAACTCCCCCGGTGCAACCTCAACCCCATTTTTCAAACAACCGACTAAAATAAGCCGAATCATTAAAATTCAAAAAATAGGCCACTTCGGCAATGGAATAAGGGGTATTTCAATAAGTATTTTTTGGCTTCATTTAAAGTGAACCCCTGAACAATTAATATCTTTGTAAACCTTTAAGTTTACTTTTTTTTATATTTGTAAACATAATAGTTTACATCACATTTTATTTATAAACTTAAGACATTACAAATAATGAGAAATAAAAGAAAACTTTTAGTCGAACAACTGGACCAAAAACTAAAGCCTTTTCAGAAAACGGCAACGGTCTTGGTGCCAGACAAAGGATGGATACATACCATTCGTACCACTCTTAATATGACTATGGCACAACTCGGCACCCGACTTAAAATCACCAGACAAGGGGTAATGAAAGTTGAAGAAAGTGAAGCAAAAGGGACCATATCAATTAATTCATTAAAAGAAGTAGGCGAAGCATTGGATGTAAAGCTTGTTTATGGTTTCGTACCCAAAGAGGGCACCATTACTAATTTAATTGACATAAAGGCTCATAAATTAGCTCAGAAAATAGTTCTACGAACCAATCAAAATATGAAGTTAGAAGACCAAGGTATTGGAGATGAAAAAATAAAGGAAACCATAAAAGATCTCGCCCATGAAATAAAAAGAGAGATGAAAAAGTCGCTATGGGATTAGAATTACACTATGCCAAAGGTCAAACTCCTTTAGACGAAGAAGAAAAGGAAGGGCTAAAGATAAAGTCGATAACTACACAAGGAGAACTTAATGAATTTGAACAGTTGAACATTGAAAAAGCAGTTGAATGGACGATTCATTCCAATTTAAAACCAGAAAGAATATTGACCGAAAAGTTTGTAAAAGACCTGCATAAAAAAATGTATGACGATGTTTGGAAATGGGCGGGAGAATTTAGGAAGTCCCAAAAAAACCTTGGTATTCAATGGACCCAAATAGGAATAGAATTGAAGGGCTTATTAGATGACACAAAATATTGGATTGATAACACTATTTATTCCCCAGAAGAGATTGCCATTAGATTCAAGCACAGAATTGTGTCAATTCATTGTTTCCCAAATGGCAATGGTCGGCATTCAAGAATGATGGCCGACCTTATTATGGAATCTATTTTCGGTAAGGAACTATTTTCATGGCATCGGTCAACAATGGTAAAACCAGACGATACAAGAAAAGCGTATATTGATGCTTTAAAAAAAGCGGATAATGGAGACATAAACCCCTTAATTGAATTTGCTAGAAACTAAAGCCAACTTCGTGTAAGCTATAAACCTTATTATTACCCCTTCCGAAACTCCCCAGGCGGCACCCCGACCCGCTTTTTAAACAACCGACTAAAATACGCCGGATCGTTAAAATTCAAAAAATAGGCGACTTCGGCAATGGAGTAGGACGTATTCAATAGGTATTTTTTGGCTTCGTTTATAGTGAAATCCTGCACAACTTTCAGGGCAGAGGTATCGGCTACGGTATGGCAAACCCGGTTCAGGTGGGTCTGGGTAATGCCTAAGGTCTTTGCAAAGGTTTTGATGCTAGGCAGGTTTTGGGCGTGCTGCCGTATGAGTGCTTGAAATTGCTGAAAATAGGCAAGGTTGCGGTTTTGACTGATCAAGGCTTCAGAAGTACTTTGCAAGGTGGAGCGGTACAGTTCTAGATAAAACAATTCAAAATAGATTTTTAAGGCCAACAATTTTTCGGGCGCCTCATCAAAGATTTCCTGCTGTATTTTGGTTTTCCAGTTTAGGAGGTCGGTAAATAACTCGGGTCTGTTTTCAAAATCCAAAGAAGAAAGTTGGTCAATCTCTTTTTTGATATGGGACTTCTCCTTCAGTAACGTCACAAAAAAGGACTGCGAAATTGTGATAACATCACCCGTAATCTTGGGTTCAAAATGAAACCCATGCAGCACATTGGCGGGTACCGTTACAATACAGGGTGCTTTTAAGACAATGTTTTTTCCTTCCGAGAATAGCGTACCGCTGCCTGATTCAATGACAAAGATCTGTATCAAATCGGTATGAATATGTTCTTCGATTTCCCATGAATATATTATGCTGCGGTCTTGCAAGGGTTCTAAATGAATAAAATCGCTCACAAAAGGCAACTGCTGATCTCCGTATAGGCCCTGAAATCGTAAAATGTTCTTCATAATGTGTATTTTAAACAAGTTAAAATAAAATCATATATATCATTACAAACTAATAAACAGTAATTTACAACTATATTGCAATCAAATACTACACTGCTAACTATAAAAAATGTTCAAAAAGTACAATAATAAAATTAATTAGTCCAAAAGGTTCTTCATAGATGTATTTACTTTCGTCAGTAGAATCTTAAAATAGTTTGTCATGAGTGAAGTAATCCAACAGGGATTTGACATGGAAATTCAACCGCCTTATTTAGATGAGGGGTATAAATCAACTCTTTTAAGAGCCCCATCAAACCCTCTTAAACTACCAAAAAAGTCACTATCGGAAAGCACGGGGCCCTTGTTCAAAGATTTTGAATTTGGTGCCTTTGACCATGATTTGACAAAGAATGCTATGAAGCTGGCAGAACCCATAGGAGAACGTATTTTGGTGCATGGCAGCGTAACTAATGAAAAGGGGCAGCCCTTACCACATACCTTGATAGAAATTTGGCAAGCAAATTCCGCAGGTAGGTATGTGCACAAAGTAGATAAGCATGATGCGCCTGTAGACCCCAACTTTTTAGGTACAGGCAGATGTATGACCGATGCGCAGGGAAAGTACAAGTTCTATACGATCAAACCCGGTGCCTACCCATGGGGAAATCACCATAATGCATGGCGACCGGCACATATTCATTTATCATTATTTGGCGGGCCTATCTCTACCCGATTGATTACGCAAATGTATTTTCCTAACGACCCATTATGCCCGTATGACCCTATTTTTAATGCGGTGCCCCCAAAGGGAAGAGATTTATTGGTATCGGCATTTGATTTAGAACATACCGAGCCTAGCTTCGCCTTAGGATATCGATTTGATATTGTTTTAAGAGGTCAGAACGCAACCCCATTCGAGAATTTATAAGATATAGCTATGAGCACTACTATAAAACTACAGACCCCTTCACAAACCATAGGTCCTTATTTTGCCTACGGACTAACGCCTGACCAATACCGTTACGATTTCCCTTCTTTAGTAAATGGAATGATGGCCGATAAAGATGAAGGCAATACCATACAAATCAGTGGAACGGTCTATGACGGTGAGGGTAAATCTATTAATGATGCGATGCTAGAACTTTGGCAGAATGATGGCGAACGTCAATTGTTCGGTAGATATGGTACAGGTACAGATGAAGGCAACCAATTTGCCTTTACAACGGTTAAACCAAAATCTGTAGATGGCCAGGCGCCATTTATCAATGTGATTCTCTTTATGCGCGGCCAGTTGCTGCATTCCTATACGCGAATCTATTTTGAAGATGAGGAAGTTTTAAACGCTACCGATGAAACGTTGAATGCGATTCCACACGAACGCAGGGAAACTTTAATTGCCAAAAAAGAGGACAATCGCTATGTGTTCGATATTCATATGCAGGGTGATAACGAAACGGTTTTCTTTCAATTATAAACCTAAAAAGGTATGTCGCTATATTCAGAAACATTTTACGCCCGTACCCTGACCGAACTTTTTTCGGACCACGAAGCCGTTGCAAAACTTTTACAAGTTGAAGCAGCTTTGGCCACCGCGCAGGCCGAGGTGGGCATTATTCCCGCCAACGCAGCAAAAGTAATATCAGATTGTTGTGTGGTCGATGCCATTGATATCAACGCGCTAAAGAATGATGTGGTTTTGGGCGGCAACGTGGCCATTCCTTTGGTAAAGCAATTGACCAAGGTTATTAAGAACCGTGATTTTGAAGCCTCCAAATATGTGCATTTTGGGGCTACCAGTCAAGATATTAT
>RCMY010002982.1_pt1 | contig 16103 bp, 12 predicted proteins | sample 2041341 | NCBI WGS metagenome assembly RCMY01 (sample SAMN09708234, study PRJNA481090) | Marine sediment metagenome, whole genome shotgun sequencing project. | reverse complement strand
TGTTATGGGTGTGTGCGCTGGCATGATTATGATGGCAGCTAAAGTTGATGATAAACGCGTTACCCCTTTAGAGTTAATACCGTTCAAAGCATTGCGTAATTTTTACGGTCGGCAGGTGCATAGTTTTACTGCGGATATAAAACTGAGTTTTGACAGCAATACTTTCAAAGCACCTTTTATTCGCGCACCTGGTATTGAAGAACTTTCACCAGAAGTTGACGTATTGGCAACATACGACGATAAAGCTGTAATGATAGGCGCTGGTAAACATATAGCCTTATCCTTTCACCCTGAATTAACAGACGATACACGTATACATCAATACTGGTTACGTGACTTATAAACTAACATTATGAAAAACACTTGAATATTAACCAGCGAGCAACACATGCAAGCATCTAATAAAAGCCTTAAATCGCAACCGACGCTTCCCGCAGCGCTTGTGTTCCCTCTAAAAATAATTCCCGCTTCCATTCATAACAATGCACTGGTCTCTGCACTTAATAAAATATTTAGCAACGATCTAAGAGAAGGCGAACTGGATTTTCTTGAAGGCAAGGTTTTACATATCAAAGTAGATGACGCTAATATCGAATTTCGACTCAGTCTGCAGGGTGACAAATTAATAGCTGCAGAAAAAAACCGGAATTCCGACATATCTCTAAGGGGAACAGTCTATGACTACCTGTTGCTAGCTAGTCGCAGCGAAGACACAGATACCTTATTTTTCAATCGCAGACTGCATATGCAAGGTGATACCGAACTAGGTCTGTACGTAAAAAACTTTCTCGACGGCATGGATATGGATTCACATAAAATACCCAGACACGTCGAATCGATATTAAAGAAAAGCCTGCCTGTATATGAGCGGTTATTTAGGTAAAAAGGTCTTCTGTCGGCGACCAGGAGACCTTCGTTATTATCGCTGAAACTTCAGTAAAACAATCATAAGGCGACATTGAGAGATAAATTTAGACAATGAAAATCTGATCGTAAACGGACATTCACGGGTACACTATAAATTCATAGATATTTCATTAACCATTATGGGTGCCCAAGTTTTTTTAATAGGTATACTCTCCCAGATTTTACCTTTTTTAAACTACATGACACATGTGGTTTATGAAGGAAAATATGACTGCAATTAAATCATCCGTTTCATTGGTGGAAGCGCATAACCCTTTACTCTTCTAATCCATCAATTAAATACACTTCAATCGTCCTGGCCAAATCTAAAATAACCTTTTCTGAACCAGCCAGATGATCAAATTGCCCTAGCATTCAAACTACTCCTGTCGAAGTAAAAACCAGCACCATATACTCCCACTAAAAAGTCTATTTTTCTTGCATCGGTTTTAACTCCCCAAGCATGGTCGGTATTAATTCCGATACTGTGGGGTGAATGTGCACAGCACGTTGAATGACTGTATACGGGACATCGGCATACATAACATCTGTGATTGAATGCACTACTTCATCGCCGTTAAGACCAATAATTGCCGCACCTAAAATTTTCTTGCTGTCAGCATCGACCAGGACTTTCATAAAACCTTCGGTTTCACCCTTCTCCACTGCTCGACTTATTCGTGCCATAGGACGCTTACCAACCAAAACATTTCTACCTGATTCACGTGCTTGCTGCTCCGTCATGCCCACCCGTCCTAATGGCGGATCAACAAACAGTCCATAAGTAATTATCCGGTCACTCACTCTTCGAGGATCATTATCCAGCAAATTGGCGGCGACTATCTCATAGTCATTGTAGGATGTGTGGGTAAACGCGCCCTGCCCGTTACAATCACCCAGCGCCCAGATTTCTGGCACATTGGTTTGTAACTGGTCATCAACCTTTATGTAACCGCGTTCATCAACTTCGATACCTGCCTTATCCAGGCCAAGGTCTTTTGTATTTGGCGTTCGGCCCACAGCCAGTAAAAGATGTGTACCTCTAACTTCATTTGAGCCTGTAGTGCAGTCGAGTTTAATAACGATTTCATCACCCTGTTTTTCCGGTGAGATACATTCAGCGTTTAGACGAAAATTGACGCCTTCACTCTCCAGTACCTGTTTGATGGTATCCGAAACATCTTTATCTTCGCGTTGAATAATTGCTGAAGATTTTTCGATAACCGTTACCTCGCTACCAAAGCGACGGTACATCTGTGCAAATTCCAGGCCGATGTAACTTCCACCAATAATAACCAGATGCTTTGGTACAAAATCTATGTCCATTATGTTTTCGTTTGTCAGGTAATCGATATTTTTCAAACCGTCAAACGGCGGAACAAAAGCCTGGCCACCAACATTAATAAATATTTTACCTGCTTCGAGCAACGCATCACCTACCCTAACAGTGTTCGCACTTTCAAACTGGGCGGAACCTTCGTAGACGGTGAGATTATCTGTTCCTTTCAACCAGTCTTCGACGCCTTTGTTACTTTTTCCGGAGACGACATCTTTACGCGCTTTTACCTTTTTCATATCTACGGTAATAACACCGTCTATAATAACGCCATAGTCAGCTGCTCGACGTGCTGTATACGCGGCGCGCGCACTGGCAACCATGGTTTTGGTTGGGGTGCAGCCATTGTTAACACAGGTGCCACCGAATTTGTTACGTTCGATAATCGCAGTTTTCATTCCTGTACCTGCCAGTCGCGTGGCCATAGAAGGGCCGGCCTGTCCTGTGCCTATTACGATTGCGTCGTATTTAGTCATTGTTGGTCTCCGTAAATAATTCTTATTGTAAATTATGACACTCACACAACTTCCGCATTATCCGTCAACGCAACAGGGTCAAGTAATACTTCCAACTCCGAGCGACTAATATCTGTCATCGCATCCGCGATATCCAGCACTTGTTGTCCTTCAGTATATGCCCGTTTTGCAATTTCTGTACAGATACAGCGGAACGCTTATGGCAGCACATTCGGGTTTGGAAATTTATAACCGATTTTTTTATAATAACTATTTATTTTTGGAAAATAATAAATCAATGACTTCCGCTCATTTTTGAGGCTGTTTCAGGTGAAAATGGCAAACTTGGGTTAAAGCTAAATATTACCGAATTCTTAGAGATCGGGCATTTGCCCAATGGGCAGAAATTACTTGTGTCAAAAATTTGGAAATCGTATAACAATTCAAATTGAACCTGAAATCAGCCTTATCTAAACGAGTTAAGTTGACAGTGCCTCGACCGCCCCCTCCTACCCAATGGGGCACAACCCGAATCACCGCAAGCTCGACCCTTGTTGCGCTTGCTGGCAGAACGGATTGCGCTAGTGGTAATTGGCGGTGAGAGCAAGGAATAAGCAGACTGTGTATCTGCTTTCAGTTACTCAACGGTTTAAACCGTGTGATCAGCAACGGTAGTAACGTCAGGTCTGCAATCATCGCAGCCAACATGGCGATCCCGGTGAAAAACCCGAAATAAATCGTCGGCACAAAATTAGATAACACCAGAATCGAGAACCCCAGTGTAATCGTTAACGAGGTGTAAAACAGAGCACGGCCAATGCTTGCATGTGAACGTAGTACTGCTGCATGGTAATCCTGGTCTTTGCTGAATTCGTCGCGATAACGATGAATGTAATGAATGGTATCGTCCACAGCGATACCGATACAGACAGCGGCAATGGTAACCGTCATTATATCGAGCGGGATACGCATCCAGCCGATCAGGCCCAGTACCAGAATGGCTGCAAATATATTGGGAATAATCGCAATCAGCGATAGTCTAATATTACGAAATAAGACGATAAACATCAGCAGGATAACAACAAACACTACACCCACGGTCATAATTTGTGAACGAAACAAACTGTGCAATACATTGTTATACAGCACCATCATGCCGGTGATATGCATCTGTTCCGGCGCTATGCTGTGCTGATCGCTCAGGCGCTGACGAATATCAGTCAGTAACTGGTCGCGATTAAGATCCGAATCAGACTCAAATACACGCACAGCAAAACGCAACTGATTGCCGTCCTCGGACATATAGGGGTCAATCAATTGTTGTTTGATGGAATCCGGCAGCCTTTTGTACAGAATCGACAGAAAAAAATCGTCTAGCATATCGTCATCACTGAGCTGTCTAAGCATGCGCACAGTAGTATCGATAGATAACACCTTGCCCGTTGCCTGCAACTGATCAATGCTGTTATGTATGGCGCTCACCTGTTCGAGACGCGATGTATTAAACCAGTAACTGCTGGCAGCAATGCCGCCGCTGTCGGATTTGGTCAATGCCTCATTCAACCATTCTTCTTCGAACAAAGTATCATTGCTGGTTTCGGGCTGAGTGTTAAAGTCGGCCGGTGCATCAACGATTATATCCAGCGGTGTGGTGCCCCCGAGTTCACGATCGATCAGTTTCATGCCCTGATGAATTTCGGTGGACGATTTAAAGTAATCGATAAAACTGTTTTCCACGCTGAGCAGACTTATGCCGGCAACGCCGGATACGGTCAGCAGTCCAAAAGCGATCAGTGTTAGATTGCCGTGGCGTTCAACGAGGCGCGCGGCAAAACCGGTTAGGCTATGCACCCAGTCACTTCGATCGACCACTCTATCTGGTTTTAGCAGCAGCGCTAAACAGGGGAACAAGGTAAAGGCAAACACAAAGGCGATGGCAATACCGATGAACATCATCCAGCCGAAATCAATCACCGGGCTCACGTCACTGATCAGCAATGAACCGAATGCCACCATAGTAGTAATTGTCGTATAAAAACACGGTTGTGCTTTACTGTGTATGGTATCGCGCACCAGCCGGTACTGATCAGCATACGCCTGTTGTGTCTGCAATTCGCGGTAGCGCACAATTAAATGGATGGTCAGCGACAGTGTGATGATCAGTAACAGAGAAAGAAAATTGGCCGACACCACCGTTACTGGCCAGTCGAGCCAGCCGAGCAGTCCAACCATAGACACCCCGGTCACGACACAGGTCAGCATGGGCAACACCACCCACCGGGGTTTGCGAAACGCAAACGCGAGAATAATAATAATAAAAACACCCACACCGGCACCAAACACAACTAAATCGTGATGGATAAAGCGGATGGAATCTGCAATGATCATGGGCACACCACCCAGGTGTAATTCCGCATGACTGCGATGATCATCCATGATGGAGCGAATGCGCTGTACATCTGCACCAAACTGCTGCTGCAGTGCACGGTTTTCATCCTCGAACTGCTGTTCGATTTCAGCCATCTGGCGGCGCTGCTCCGCTGACAGTGGGCCGCTCAACTGTTGTTCACGCAATTGATTGCGTCGTTCCAGCAGCAGGTTATATTTTTCGCTGCGCACAAGATTAATCTGAATCGCTGTAGTGCCAGCATCGGAACTGATCAGCCGGTTACTATACAACGGGCTGTTCAATAACTCTTTACGTGCCATTGATTTATCAGTGATGTCGCTTTCCAGGGTTGGAACCTGATCATTTAACTGCGCCAGTTTCACTGGAGGGCTGTTGATCAACGGCACATCCAGAATACTATTAACCGAGTCAACGCGTTGCAGTGCGGCGAGCTCATCGCGTAACTGGCTCAGGTCAGCCAGCGTCGTATCATCAAACAGAGCATCTACGGGAGTGTAAGTGACGACCAGAAAATCATCGGAACCATAACGTGCACGAATAGCACGGTAATAACTGAGCGCACTATCATTTTCCAGCACCAGTGAATCCGATGAGGCATCCAGTCGGAAAAATTGCGTATACCAGCCAGCCACAGCAATCAGCAGCGCGATGCACAATAAAACAACACCCGGGTGGCGCAGAATCAGGCGATCATACAGGCTTGGCAATGACAACGGCGATCACCTGGTGCTGGCACTATTTAAGACAGGCACGCACTGACATGTGCCGGATAGTCTCATCCGCCGATACCACCGCCGGGGAAGTACCCTATACGTTGCAGGTCTTCCTCGGTGCAGGCGTTGTTCACACAGGTAAAACTAGTGCCATCTTCGTCTTTGATAGTGGTCAGATTGAGGTCGGGGTCATCAAAATCTTTTGCTTCGATTAAGATAAAATGAAAATCATCTCCCACATTCAACTCTAGCTTGCCGCCAAAATTCTCTCCATAAAAGTGCCAGCGCTCTGCTGCACCTCCTGGTATATCAGGTGCGAAACGCTCAGCCTTATCATCTTTCCAGGCAATGATGGCAGGATCGGTGAGATTTTCATCCGCCGTGTTTACTGCCTGACGGTGCCCCTGTCTAAAATCAATCGACTTGTCTGCAGATATATTCATGTTTTCCATGCTTACCTCCTCACATATTATAAGTAACGTGTTCCTTTGCCCTTAAATTACTGGCCATCGACCAGCAACTACTCGGATTCTCATGCGATGAATCCACCTGTAATTTATACCCCTGGTGTTGGCAGCTGCATTGATATTTTTCAATTGCCGCGACTAACAAAATTTTTGGCAAATTATCCCGCTCAGTGTCCGCAGGGGCGTAATAGCTGAGCTTGAAGGTGTTCTGTTTCTTTGCCTCCTGCAGCCGCAGCAATTCGATGTCGGCAAACCATGCCTGCAGATCTTCCCGGATTTTGCCACGCCTGTCGGGGACGATTTCTTCATACCAGCTGTCCCATGGCCGCCAGTTACCGTCTTCGATGGTATAAATCGTCGTGCCGACATCACCAATGCCATAGTCGGGTGTCGGCAGGGCGTATTCTTCGACGGCCTGCTACAGCAGCGCCTCGTTAACCCGGTTGCGGGGATATGTGCCTAGAATCAAGCCAAATCGAAGCGATCAGCGTTCATAACCTTCGTCCATGCTGCTACAAAGTCCTGCACAAACTTTTCCTTGTTGTCATCCTGTGCATAAACTTCGCCATAGGCGCGGAGGATCGAGTTGGACCCGAAAACGAGATCAATGCGTGTCGCCGTCCACTTGACATTGTCCGTCTTACGATCGCGGATTTCATACAGGTTATTACTGGCAGGCTTCCACGTATAATTCATGTCCGTCAAGTTGACGAAGAAGTCATTCGTCAACACGCCTTCCCTATCAGTGAACACACCGTGTCTGGTGCCATCGTAGTTGGTACCAAGCACGCGCATACCACCAACCAGTACTATCATCTCGTAAGCAGTCAGTCCCATTAGCTGTGTGCGGTCGAGCATTAACTCTTCCGCACTGACGACATAGTCCTGTTTGAGCCAGTTGCGATAGCCGTCATAGAGGGGCTCCAACACATCGAAGGAATCAGCATCAGTCATCTCGTCTGTTGCGTCCCCCCGGCCAGGTGAAAAGGGAACCGCCACCTTAAAGCCAGCAGCCTTTGCGGCCTGCTCAACACCGACGTTACCTGCGAGAACGATCACATCCGCTACGCTTGCACCGCTCTCAGCAGCAATCGGATCAAGAGCGGCCAGCACCCTGGCCAGACGAGCAGGCTCGTTGCCTTCCCATTCTTTCTGCGGTGCCAGGCGGATGCGAGCGCCATTGGCACCACCGCGCATATCCGAACCACGGAAAGTCCTTGCACTATCCCAGGCGGTGGCCACCATCTCGCTGATACTCAGATCACTGGCAGAAATTTTATCCTTCACGGCCTGAACATCGTAGTCGTTGCGCCCGGCAGGAACCGGATCTTGCCAGATCAGATCTTCTTGCGGCACATCAGGGCCGATGTAGCGTGCCTTCGGCCCCATGTCGCGGTGCGTCAGTTTGAACCAGGCACGCGCGAAAGCATCCTTGAATAAGTCGGGATCAGCGCGGAACCTTTCCATGATCTTGAGGTAGATCGGATCCATCTTCATGGCCATGTCGGCATCGGTCATGATCGGGTTATAGCGGGTTGACTGGTCTTCAACATCAATCGGTTTGTCTTCTTCCTTGATGTTGACCGGTTCCCACTGCCAGGCGCCGGCCGGGCTCTTCTTTGACTCCCACTCATGATCGAGCAGCATGTCGAAGTAACCCATATCAAACCGGGTCGGGTTAGACGTCCATGCGCCTTCGATACCACTGGACATGGTGTCACGACCAATGCCGCGACTGGTTTTGTTTAACCAGCCGAAACCCTGGTCCTCGACACCAGCACCTTCAGGTACTGGCCCCAGCAACTCTGCACTGCCATTGCCGTGGCATTTGCCAACGGTATGACCACCGGCGGTCAAAGCGACGGTTTCCTCATCGTTCATCGCCATACGAAGAAAGGTGACGCGTACATCATCGGCCGTTTTGAGTGGGTCCGGATTACCATCCACCCCTTCGGGGTTGACGTAGATCAGGCCCATCATTACGGCGGCCAGCGGATTTTCCAGATCGCGTTCACCGGAGTAGCGGCTGCCTTCGCTGCCACTGGGGGCGAGCCATTCCTTTTCTGAACCCCAGTAAGTATCCATTTCCGGATGCCAGATGTCCTCACGGCCGAAACCAAAACCGAATGTTTTCAGGTCCATGGATTCATAAGCGATGGTGCCCGCGTAGGCAATCAAATCGGCCCAGCTAAGCTTGTTGCCGTATTTCTTCTTGATCGGCCAGAGCAGACGGCGCGCCTTGTCCAGGTTTACGTTGTCCGGCCAGGAGTTGATGGGTGCAAAGCGCTGGTTGCCGGTGCCGGCACCGCCTCGACCATCAGCGATACGATAGGTACCGGCCGCATGCCAGGACAGGCGGATCATGAGACCGCCGTAATGACCCCAGTCCGCGGGCCACCACGCCTGGCTGTCAGTCATCAGCGCGTGCAGATCTTTCTTCAGCGCTGCCACGTCGAGTTTTTTGACCTCTTGCTGATAGTTGAAGCCCGCTCCCATCGGATTGGTCTTGCTATCGTGTTGGTGAAGAATGTCGAGGTTAAGTGCCTTAGGCCACCATTCCATATTCGACATGCTGCTCTCTGTAGCACCGCCATGCATCACCGGGCATTTGTTTTCAGACATGGGCTAATCTCCTACTTTTGCGCGTGAAAAAAATTTGTTATCAGCACAATTGTATATTGTACTCATGCCACACTATTAATCATTTCAAACTATTTGTGAAACAGTTTATAACTATTTCGACAATTCTTGAAACGGCCATTCCTGAGACAGCGACGCCGCTTAATCGAAATCGAAAAACTCCTTCGCCTTAGCTAGCGTGAAATTCACTGCATGGCCAAGCTCTATTTTCGGAGGCATTATCAAGGCGTCGGGATCGACCGTCACGTTCAGGACGGTGGCTTTGCTGGAAGCGATAGCCCGATCGATTGCCGGTCCGATTTCCTCCGGCTTGGTAATGGTCACGCCGGTACCGCCACACGATTCCGCAAATTTGGCGAAGTCGGGGTTGGCCAGTTCCGTCCCGTAGTCCGGCAGGCCGGCTCCCTCCTGTTCAAGGGTGATGAAGCCAAGCTTCCCGTTATTCAGGACGATGACGACAATTGGCAGGTCGTAACGAACCGCCGTGACAAAATCCTGCATCAGCATTCCAAATCCGCCATCGCCCGCAATCGCGATCACGGTTCGCTCCGGATAGGTAAGTTGTGCACCGATGGCTGCGGGAAGGGCAAACGCCATGGATGCCAATCCTCCAGACAATGTATATCGCTGGCCTTCACCAACCGACAGGTGGCGGGCAGTCCAGGCCGTGCTGGTACCGGTATCGCACAGAAAAATGGTGTCGGCCGGTGCTCGGTCCGATACTTCCCGTATAAGGCGCGCGGGCGTAATTGGTTCTTTCTCGGATGTGCGTGTGCGCTCTTGACGCCTGGTCCAGACACCCATCGATTTCAACGCATGATCGAAGAATTTCCGCTCGCTGGTTTCCGGGACTTCGACGGTAAGTCTGGCCAGAGTGGATTTTGCATCGCCGACCAAACCAACATCGACGCGGTGACGGCGTCCGATGTTTTGGGCCACGGTGTCGATCTGGATGTATTTCGCATTTTCGGGATAGAATTCCCGATACGGAAAATCAGTGCCAGCCATGATCAGCAGGTCGCAATCTGCAAAGGCGTGAACGGCGGGGCTGCCGCCCAGTAGCCCGACGCCGCCGATGCACAGCGGATGTTCATCATCGATCACATCCTTGCCGCGAAGCGAGCGGACGATGGGCGCTTTGATCCGCTCCGCCAGCGCCAACAATTCGGGCCGGGCATCGCGGCAGCCAATCCCGGCGAAGATGACCGGCCGTTCGGCTTGCGAAATCAATTCTGCGGCTTCTCTGCACAATTTGGGGTCAGGTAGCGAGACGCTTGGGCAGCCCAGCGGTACGAGCCGGCTCTTGTCAACGCCGCCCACCTTCAGGCCGGACATGTTAGTTGGGAGGGACAGATGGGCGACGCCGTTTTCCGTAATGGCCGCGCGGCACGCTGCCATGATCAAATCAGGCATCTGTTCGACATTCACCAGTTCTTCATTGAATACGGCAACGTCGGCAAATAGCGATTTCAAATCGACTTCCTGATGATATTCCGAACCGATATAATCCGTGGCTATCTGGCCCGTTATGGCGACGACCGGCGCGTGGTCCATTTTCGCGTCGTACAAGCCGTTCAGCAGGTGGATAGCACCCGGCCCCGAGGTACCCATGCACGCCGCGAGCCCGCCGGTCAGCTTGGCCTGCGCCGACGCTGCAAACGCCCCCGTTTCCTCATGGCGCACCTGCACAAAATCGACCGTATTCTGACGCCGGATAGCATCTGTGACATCGTTGATTGCGTCGCCGGGAATTCCGAATAGCTGCTTCACACCGTGATTGTGCAGGACTTTCAAGAGCAGGTCGGAAACGTTCATCAGGCTTGATCCTTATTTATTGAAACCGCATTTGGCGGCTTCTTAAAAGTGGTGAGCCGAATTGATCGACTCTGTGTATAGGCAGTATAAACACCCTTTATCCAGGTATCCACCGGCTCTGCATAACCACCCTCCCCACTCTTCGCTCTGATCGCTGCACAATCTGCGCTAAATTCCATCCCCAATGCCTGAACTTTCCCAGGCTTTTCGCCCATTTCCGTCCAATGCTTGCCTTCAAGCCAACAGAATCTTCTGCCGCTCCGTCAGAGCCGCAGCAATTATTCTATGGAATACAGTATATCTTGAAAAAGCCATTACACAGGTTAAAAAGAATATGGATGTACCCGATGAATATCTTAGCTATTTATCGCCATTAGGATGGGGACACATTAATTTGACAGGTGACTATGTATACCTGATCCTTAGCGTACAATAATATCCGTTTCGTCACGACACCCCAAGGAGACATCATTATGTACAGGATATTGATCAACCGATCATCCGGAAGACGCTGGCTGATATTGCTACTTCTGCAATTACCTATAGCTGGCGTTGCACAAACAACTGTTTATCAATGGCGCGATGCATCGGGCAATGAGGTGTTCAGTGACTTACCGCATCCCGGTGCAGAGAAAATAACCATAGCAGAACCTCTGCTTTACAAACCGCCCGTGTTACCTGCCGTTACAGCCGGGCAGCCGGCGCAGGAAAAACAAACACCAGCTCTGTATCAAACGTTGACGCTGGCAGAGCCGCAGCCGAATTCCACAATCTGGAGCAACCCGGGTAATTTCCAGGTGCATTATGAGGTAGAGCCTGCGCTACGCACCAAAGAAGGTCATCGTCTGGTAATCATTCTGGACAGCAAAGCGCGGCCTGCTATCGCAGGTACCCGATATTATTTTGAGAATATCAACCGCGGTGTACACCAGCTCAAAAGCCGAGTGATAGACGCAAAAGGTAGTGTACTGGTAGAAAGCGAGCCGGCCACAATCTATTTGCAACAGCAGTCACTAAACTATCCAGCTCGCTAGGACACTTCACGATCGGCAGTTTGAACCGCCTGGATTACTGACTCTGAACCGGCATCTGCGAAGCCTGGCAATCAGTGACTGCACATCGGCAAGCCGCGGCAGTGGCAGGGGCGGGCTGACCACCTTCACCGGTACGATGGTTTCGGCGCCGGCGCGGAGTGCGTGCTCGGCGGCCTCGTCGAGCATGGCAAGCCATTCGTCATCGTTCGCTTCCTCGCCGGCCTTTCTGTTTCAGGTATTCGAAGTCGAGCTCGACAATCCAGTCACCCGCCTCATCGCCCTGTATCGAATGTTCATAGCGCGATCTTTCCTGCAGCTTGCCATTGACATGACGGGCAACGGCACGACTGGTCTCGTCAACGCTGAGGCCGATCATCTCCAGTTCCACGCCGATGCGGCGCACGGCACCTTCCTCGGTCTCTGTCCGCGATGGTAATGGCGGCGTCCAGTGATGAAACAGTTGCTGCTGATCGTGCTTGTCCATGAATCGATACCCGGCAGATAGCCTGTTAATAATTGGGATCAGTAATAATTGAGAATAATTGGGGGCAGAGTAAAAACTCTTGATTGAATGTGAAGGTCAGGTAGTAGTTTTTACTTTGTCCTCAAATATACTACAAGTGGCATATCAGGGTCGGCGCAGGGTTACATACCGTCCACCGATCCTGTCGTAATCATTTTATATTATCAGGCCTTAAAAAGCCGCATCAAATCCAATCAACGCATAATTCTCACCGCTAAGATGTCCTGTCCAGTAAGTACCTGTTTGACTGACAGTATCGAGCAAGTCCATATTTACTTCCATCACGCCTTTCACATTGCGCATAAAGTAGTAGGAGACCGATAGTGTCAACGAATTTATGTTGATGCCCTCATAAACTGTATCTGTGTTTTCCAGGTCGTTAGCATCTGCGTAATTGTATAAAAGTGAGTATGCCCACTGATCACTGTGGATGTAATCAACGCCGATAAAGCTGCCGAACCAGCTGTATTGGGTGTTTGCACTAATAAATTCGTCCCAGTCGTTTTGCAGAAATTGAGCAAACCAGTAGGTTTTATAGCCAAACTTTCCTGAAAGGTCGACACCATAAGAAATCTTGTCAGTGTCACGATCACCGCTGACAGTGCCGGCACTTCCAGTGGCATTTTTCTGTGTACCGGAATAACCAAATAATCCAAGATTGACACCCGCAATATCGCCACCGACACGACCAAATACGGCCTTGCCACCGTTATTGTCGAACAGGTGATCAGGGCGTTTATAGCCTGGACTGTTGATCGTGTAATTTTCTTCGATACCATTACCGTTAACAAGACCGAGCGATAGATCTAGAGGGCCTGCGGTATAACCAAAAATTGTTCCGCGATCATAGGTCAGGCCGGCCATGCGATAAACCATGAAGTCCTGAAAAGTCAGTCGGGTCTCGCGAGGGAACATCAGGTCTGAAACCTGGAACTGGCCAAGCATCAAGCTGATATCGGTGCCAAAGACATCATCATGAGAAAACCATGCATCTTCTACGAGCACAGAACCATTGCCACCTTTCTCGGCAAAGATGGCATAAAAATAGTAGCTGATGTGATCGGATAAAGGGGCACTTGACAGCAGTTTGATCAAGTAGGGTGATTGAAAATCGGTATCAGCAGAAATGGTGTCACCATTATCAATATCAACTGTCTCGGCTTCCCGGGCCTGCACAAATGCCTGCATACGCATCGCCAGGGGAGCGCTGTCTGGCAGAGCAAGCATTTCATCACCTGTATCGATCGTTGACTCTTTCCAGTTGGGTAAACGGTAGTTATCACTGACGAATTGTTTACCAAATTCGTTGAGTCTGGGGAAAGCCGCATGACAGGCGACACAGCTCATATTGTATTTGCGGGCAAATACAGGCATGGCTTCACTTTTAGCGGGTATTATCAAAACAGCAAAGATCATTAAAAAGAAAAATAAAGGAAACAGGCCGGTTCTATCGGCGATAGTGGTTTGCGTACTCATAGAATTTATCCTGATTTATGTGGGAAGTTACACCGGTAAGAAGATAGCTCCTACTAAGATGATTTTTTATAAATGCGGAAATCATGCACTCCGCATGCATATGACCCATCTACCACCATATGCTTCCATTACAATATGTGATTGATATATATCAATTTTTAGAGTATGAGCTACATTTTAAGAGTAGTAGGAGTAATAGCAGGGTAATAGGGGACCGCATTTTTTTGATTCCATTTTTTTCCGGTGAACGGGTTAAAATAAATCCCTCCGTTCACTTTTGATATTTGGTGTCAGAGTAAAAACTCATACCAGTTCTCTAAGTCCACTTTTCTCTATCAGCTATTTTCTTAGACGACTGCTATGTTGTGTGAGTAGACAATTATAGTTATGAATGCCAAGGGCTATAAAGGGTCGACTTTTCCCTGTCATCTGATTTCTATGAACATCCGCGATATAATCGATACCAGCCATTCAGTCACTTCAGGCTGTCAGCTCAACCCTGAATGAATATCACAATGCGTCAGTCAAACTTGACTCATGTCCTTATTGATTACAGTGATCGAATCATTTATTGAATGCACTGCGTGTTTGCATAGTAAATATATTTTACTCTAACCCCAAATGACCTCTCAAATACCCTACCACCAGAATCGAATACCTGCCACGTATTGCGTTTCGCTTGCTGTCCCACCTGCGGCACGTACGTAGTCTGCTGTCCCACCGTACTTCTGCGTCCACATGATGCCAACATAAGGCGATATCTCACGTCGAATTTCGTAACGTACACGCAATGTCAGGCTGGCGTCGGATAATCCGGAACCCAGATTGCGTTCGGGATCGTCTTTGCCATAAGCGTTCAATTCAACTTCCGGCATGAACACCCAGCGTTGAGTGAGCAGCAGGTCGTATTCGGTCTTCAAGCGTACAGCGCTTCGCCCATGGGTGCCGAGATAAGCGGTGGCATCCACTTCAAACAGATACGGTGCCAGCCCCTGAAAACCCACACCGAGCCAGTCCCGCGATGGCGCATCCTCAGTGGAAAAATCGTGACGAACACCGAACTGGGCATCCCAGAACGCGGCGACCGCACGGCTGTAATACGCCTCCAGATCAGCATCGTCAGTCGCGCCCTGGGCACGGCTGCCTTCAGTCTTCAACCAGAGTTTGTTGATGTCACCGCCGACCCAGGCCTGGGCTTCCCAATAGGTGAGATCGCCGTCGTCGCCGAAACGTCGTTCCAGTCGATCTAACATAATTTTACTCAACACAATATCGTCGTGCATCGCAGGCGGCCAGTTCTCTGCTGTATTAACTTCTACGTTCTGCGCTTGTACCGGTGACACCAGGCTAAGCATAGAAACCAGGCTCGACAACGCCAGGCGTGTTACCTGGGAGTATTTGTTTTTCATCGCGTTCTCATTGTCTTTGATCTGTTTCATACCACGTGTACCTCACGGAACATGCCCGCCTTCATGTGATACAGCAGATGACAGTGATAGGCCCAACGACCTCTGGCATCAGCCAGTACGCGATACTTCACAGCCTGGCCGGGTTTTACCACGATGGTATGTTTACGCACCTGGAATTGTCCGTCCGGACTTTCCAGCTCACTCCACAGGCCATGTAAATGAATCGGATGTTCCATCATCGTGTCGTTAACCAGTACGATACGCACAAGCTCACCGTAGTTGAGTTTTATCGGTTCGGCATCAGAGAACTTCACACCATCGAATGACCACATATAACGTTCCATGTTGCCAGTAAGATGTAGCTCGATGGTACGGCCTGGCTCACGTGGATCGAGCCATCCATCCAGGCTCTTAAGATCCGCATAGGTCAGCACGCGCCGGCCATTGTTGCGCAATCCAGCACCGGGGTCATCGAGACGAGTAGAGACTTCTTCAGCGTGCATAGCGGTGCTGGGGCCATACTCTGTCGCCGGATGATAAGTGACCTTCATCATCTCACTCGACATGTCCATGGCTTTCATATCTTTATGGCTACTGTGATCCATTGCTGACATATCCATGCCTTTCATATCTTGATCGTTACCCTGATCCATCCCAGACATATCCATATCCGACATGTCCATACTGTCCATAGACATACCCATATCAGCCATAGTCAATGTTGGTACCGGATCCAGTGGCGGCAAAGCCCCCTGCATACCCTCGTGGAGTGCCAGTGTTCCGAGCGCATAACCGGAGCGATCGATGGATTGTGCAAAGAACGTATAGGCACGTTCATCCCTGGGCTCAACGATGACATCATAGGTTTCGGCAACACCGATGCGAAATTCATCCACACTCACCGGTTCTACGTTAAGCC
>RCMY010002664.1_pt1 | contig 16105 bp, 19 predicted proteins | sample 2041341 | NCBI WGS metagenome assembly RCMY01 (sample SAMN09708234, study PRJNA481090) | Marine sediment metagenome, whole genome shotgun sequencing project. | reverse complement strand
GGGGGCGACCGGGTGGCCCGTGATTGCTGACGCCCGATCCCGGTGTCGGCGTCCTGGCGCCAGCGTTGTCCGCTTCGACAGCCTTCTGCGTTCCAAGGTGTTCGGCGAGCGGATGCGACCAGACGTCGTTCTGCGTATCGGCGAACCGCCGGCATCGAAGGTGCTTGGTCAGTGGATTGCCGCCTCAGCGGGTGCTGGCGCCGACGTTCTCGCGTTGACCGACGGCGGCCAGATGATCGATCCTGAGCGGGTCGCCGCTGCGATACTTCCCGTCGAGCTTGCACTACCTGCGCTGGTCGCTTCGGCAACCAAACAGCCAACCCGAAGCCTCGGGTGGCCAGCGGCATGGCTCGAAGCCGACCGAGCGGCCGAGGAGGCAATCACCCGGGCGCTCCCTGAGGGCGTCAGCGAACCAGGAATCGCACGCGACGTCACCAGATTGCTCTCCCCAGGCGCTGCCCTGGTCGTGTCGAGCTCGATGCCCGTGCGAGATGTCGAGTGGTACGGAACCGCTCGGGACGACATCGAGGTCCACGCAAACCGCGGAGCGAACGGCATCGACGGTGTGACCTCGACTGCGATCGGCGTCGCCATCGCCGGCACTCCGACCACCGTGTTGATCGGCGATGTCGCCTTCCTCCACGACACCAACGCCCTCATCGCCTTGCGGGACCGGCCGATCGATCTCACCATCGTGGTGACCGACAACGACGGCGGCGCCATCTTCAGTTTCCTCCCGCAGTACGAATCGCTGTCGAGCGAGGACTACGAACTGCTCTTCGGCACGCCCCACGGGACGGATCTCACCAAGCTCTGCGAGGCCCACGGCATCACAGCTTCGGAGTGGGATCCAGCGCTGCTGAACCGTCCTGGCATCAACGTGCTGATCGCCACCACAGACCGAACGTCGAACCTCGAGCTGCACAATCGCCTGGCCGAAGCGGCCGTCGCTGCCGTCAGCTGACGCCGACCATCGAAGACGGACAAGTCGTGCTCGGGAGAGTCCTACGGGCGGAGGAGCGCCAAGACCGGAGCGTAGAGACGACGCTTGAGCACGGCGAGCGGTTCGCCTGCCGTGTGCTTGAGCCCATCGGCCATGGAAACGGCGGTTGAGAGCACGTCGGCTTCAGCAGCCAACGCATCGACGATGTGATGCTCGAGCGCTTCGGGTCCAGCGAAACGATGGGCTTGCGTCACCGCCTTGTGCGCTGTGCGGGCGGCCAGGCGGGCCTGAACGATGGCGCCCATGCCAGGAGTGAGGTCCATGCCGAGAAGGACTTCGTTGACGCACCAGAAGCCACGGTCCTCTCGCATGACCCGCTGATCGAACGCCAAAGCGAACATGGCGCCGCCGGCAAAGGCATGGCCGTTGATCGCCGCCACGGTCGGGTACGGAGCCTCGAGAATCCGGGCCCACATCCGGGTGACGTCGGCGATGAAGCCGAACATGTCTTCCTCTTTGGTGGCAAGCCAGTCGAGGTCGAGGCCGTTGGTGAAGAACTTGCCCTCGCCCGTGACGACCATGGCCTTGGGTCCCTCAGCGGCATCGATGTCGTCGAGACAGGCGTGCATCGCATCGACTGACGTCCGGTTGAAGCGGTTCTCATTGTCGGTCAAGGCGATCACGAAAACATCGCCGTCACGGGTCACTGCTGGGGAAGCCATCGGGACATTCAAGTCGCTTCAGCGAGGAATTTCGAGACAGCCTCCACAGAGGTGAGCTGATGGACGTCCGCGTGGTCCCATGTGCCGTCGGCGATCGCAGCGAGGTACCGCTCGCGGTAACTGTCGTGCATGGTCCACGACCAACGGATCACGTTCTGTTTGGGATCCCATTTGTAGAAGTTCGTGAGTGGCTCGCGGTTGCCGTTCCAGAGTTCTTCCCGCCGAATCGCCCGTCGAAGGGTGCGCCAGCTGACCCGACGCATGACCACTGATCGGGGCAGGTCGAGCCACACGATCGTGTCTGCTGCTGGCATCGTGGTCGACCACGTGACGCTCTTGTAGTTCCCGCAGATCGTCCATCCGGTCGCCGCTGCATCCATTCGTTCGATCAGGTCGGCCCGGAAGACCTCCGGATCCTGCGGAGTCCAACCGGGTTGGTGGAACAGTGAGTCGAGCTCGATGTGCGTGAGGTCGAGCTTGTCTGCGAGTTGTCGAGCGAGCGTGCTCTTGCCCGAACCTGAGTTCCCCACCACCACGACCCGCTGCATGAGGCTGAGCGTAGAGAATCCGCGTACGCTCGCCCGCCATGGCCGAGAACACTCCCCCATCGAACGCCCGTCCCTCAGAAGGCGCCGCCAACGGCGTCTCCGAGATCTTCGACCCGAGCAAGTGGACCGAGGTGCCGGGATTCGACTTCGAAGACATCACCTACCACCGAGCGAACGACGTCGCCGCGGTCCGGGTGGCGTTCAACCGACCCGAGATCCGCAACGCGTTTCGGCCCAACACCGTTGACGAGCTCTATCGGGCCCTCGACCATGCCCGCATGTCGAGCGACGTCGGCTGCATCTTGCTCACCGGCAATGGACCGTCGCCCAAGGACGGCGGTTGGGCCTTCTGCTCGGGCGGTGACCAGCGCATCCGGGGCAAGGACGGCTACAAGTACTCAGACTCCGACACCGCCGAAGGCATCGATGCTGGCCGATCCGGGCGATTGCACATTCTCGAAGTGCAGCGCCTCATCCGCATGATGCCGAAGGTCGTGATCTGTGTGGTTCCCGGCTGGGCTGCCGGTGGCGGGCACAGCCTCCACGTGGTCTGCGATCTCACGATCGCCAGCGAAGAACACGCTCGGTTCAAACAGACAGACACCGACGTCGCCAGCTTCGACGGAGGCTTTGGCTCGGCGCTTCTCGCCCGCCAGGTCGGGCAGAAGTTCGCTCGGGAAATCTTCTTCCTGGGCCGGACCTACACCGCGGCCGAGGCCCACGCGCAGGGTGCCGTCAACGCCGTGGTTCCTCACGCCGAGCTGGAGAACGAAGCCTTGCAGTGGGCCAGCGAGATCTGCGGCAAGAGCCCGATGGCGCAACGCATGGCCAAGTACGCCCTCAACATGGTCGATGACGGCATGGTCGGCCAGCAGGTCTTCGCCGGCGAGGCCACTCGTCTGGCGTACATGACCGAAGAAGCCGTCGAAGGCCGCGATTCCTTCCTCGAGAAGCGCGACCCCGATTGGTCTGGTTTCCCCTACTACTACTGACCCAGCCCACTGGTATCGCCGCCGTACCGGTGCCGCCCCACCCCCGCCGCCCACTGGTGCCGCCCCACCCCCGCCGCCCACTGGTGCCGGGTCTTAACTTGTCACTTGCTCACTGGCGAGTCGACAGTCCCCGCAAGGCTCAAGCAAGTGACAAGTTAAGACCCGGCACCTTTTCAGGGGCGGATGAGGGCGCCGAGCATGGCTTGGAATTTGCTGCGGGTCTCGGCCAGTTCGGCGGCGGGGTCGCTGTCGCCGACGACGCCGACGCCAGCGAAGATGCGAGCTTCGGTGCCGCTGATCTCGGCCGAGCGCACGCTGACCGCGAAGCCGCCGTTGCCTGCGCCGTCGACCCATCCGCACGGACCGGCGTAGCGGCCACGATTGGCCCGTTCGAGCCTCTCGATCAACGCGAGCGCCACGTCCTGAGGCTGGCCGCCAACTGCAGGAGTCGGGTGCAACGCAGTCACCAACTCGAGTACCGAGCTTGAAGGTGCCGACAGACGTCCCTCGACCCGGGTGCCCAGGTGATGCACGTTGGCCAGCGTCACGATCGTCGGCTCAGGCTCGGCATCGACGTATGAACAAAACGGCAGCAACGTGTCGAGCAGCCAATCAATCGTGATCCGGTGTTCCCAGCGATCCTTCTTCGAGCCAAGCAGCCCAGCTGCGTGCGCTGCGTCGGTCGTCGGGTCCGACGAGCGCGGCGCTGTTCCCGCGAGCGGGTGAGCGCGAACAACATCGCCGTCACGGGCCACGAGAAGCTCGGGAGAGGCACCAACAAAGCCGTCGACGCTGAAGAGAATCGCCGCCGGGTACGAGGAACGCAGGCGATCGATCACGGTGGCGATGTCGATCGGGTGATCGGTCCGCAGCCGGAGCTCCCGAGCCAGAACCGCCTTCTCCAAATCGCCAGCTCGGATTCGGTCGCGGGCGAAACCAACCACCTCGTCTCGCCAGATCTCCGGGGCAAGGGTCGAGTCGAGTCGGAATGACGAAGCCTCGGGGCCAGCGGGAACCGCTCGCGCCAGAATCGCATCGACCTCAGCCATCGCCTCGTCGAGGCTGGTGTCGTCCATCACGGTGATCCAACGCCGACCATCGACGGAGCACCCGACCGCGATGCGGGGCACGATCAGCCGATCAGTCAACTCGCGATCGAACGGCAACGCAGCGAACGCAACCGCTCCAGTACCTGGGACCTCAACATCGTCTCGTCCGGTCAGCGTTGCCAGGCGCTCACTGGCTTCGGCTGCTCTCCCTGGTCCAAACAAGATGGTCTCGGCCTGGCCAACGCCAGCCAGGGCGAATCCCTCTCTGGCCCAGAGCAGGCCGGAGCGGGCGCCGAGTGCCACGGGATCGATGTCAGCGTCGAGCCGATAGGTCGTTGATGCCACGCAGGAAAGGCTAGGTCGGGCACACTTGGGCCCGATGCATCAGACCGTCACCGCACCTGTCGCCGCCGCCCATGACCGAGTGGCCACCATCATCGGCGACCTCGCGACCTATCCACACTGGCTCGATCTCGTCACCGCAGCGGCACCCGTCGCTGGCGACGACGATCCTCCTGCGTGGTTGGTCACCATTCGAGCCAAGGTCGGCCCATTCGCCCGGTCGAAGAAACTGCGTATGGTCCGCACCATCAACGACCACAACGACGGCCGCACGCACTATCGATTCGAACGGCAAGAACTCGATGACCGCAGCCACTCCGCCTGGACGTTGGATGCAGCGGTCGTGTCAGACAACGGCGCTCCCGACAACGGCGCTCCCGACAACGGCGGGCCCGACAGCAGCACGGTCACGATGGATCTCCGCTACGACGGCGGGCTGTGGACGACCCCCCTCGAGCCCATCCTCGGATCCTTCATTGCCGGAGCCGGACCCGACCTCGAGGCCTACGTCAACCGCAGCTGACCGCAGGCAGCTGGCAACGCGAACCCGAGGACGCTGAGCGTCACGCCCAGAACGCTGCCACCGCTGCTCCATCGAAGTTGTGGAACCAGATTTCAGCGATTCGTCCACCCTCCAGCCTGGCGAGATGAACGGTGAGATTGTCCAGCGCTTCGCGGTCTGAGCGTTCTGCGGTGATTCGAAAGTAGAGGCCGACGTAGGTCTCGCCGACGAGCGTGTCGAGTAGCTCGAAGCGTTCACCGCTATCGGTCTTGGTGGAGGTCTCGGCCAAGAATCCGGCGAGTGCGTCGACTCCGTGGAGGTCGCCGACGGCTGGCACGTGAGCCACAACGTCTGGCGTGATGGCGGCGAGGACGGTTGACCAATCGGATGCCGCCATGGCGGTTCCTACTCGGCGTGCGATTTCAGATGTTGTTTCCATTGATGTAGGACATTACGACATCGAACCTTTGATGTCAAAGCTTTGTTGTCGAAGTATCTGACGTAGTAGGGTCTCTCAATGGGCATCGATCCGATCGAAGAGCTTGCACTGGGCTGGAAGCGCGAACTCCCAGAGCTGAACACCGAGTCAATGGTGACTGTGGCTCGTCTCAACCGACTGTCCGCGATGCTGAGCTACCGGATTGCCGACGTGCTCACCGAGCACGGGAGCTCTCTGGCCGACTTCGACGTCCTCTCCGCCCTACGCCGTCACGGCGACCCATACGAGCTCATGCCGTCGGAGCTGTCTCGCCGGGTGATGCTCAGCCCGAGCGGCATGACGCATCGCCTCGATCTGCTCGAATCAGCGGGGCTCGTGGCTCGTCGCCTCGACCCATCGAATCGCCGGAGCCTCCCGGTAGCCCTCACTCCGGCCGGCATCGTCGCCGCCGAGTCACTTGTTCGGCTGGTCGTCGAGGTCGAGTCAGACATGTTGAAGGTCATCAGCACCAAGCAACGATCAGCCCTCGACAAAGCAGCACACGACCTCCTTGGTCATCTCTCCGCCGAGGCACCTGGATCGACGACTACGGGATGACCAGCACCCTCGCCGTGCGGCGACAGGTTGACGGTCGACCCATGTGACCGCAGCTGACCGCTATGGATTGATGGCGTTCCGCAATCTGTCCATGAACATGGGCCAGCCGATCCGGTGATTGGGCAGATGCTCAACTGGCAGATTGCGGTGTTCAACCTCGATGTGGGTTCCGCCGCCGGCGGACGGAGTGAGCGTGAACTGAACTCTGGTCGAGTTCGGCGGAAGTGTCTCGGACCCGGCGTGCCCCCACGAGACCACGACTCTCTTCGGCGCGACGACTTCGAGGTACTGGCCCCGAACCGGAATGCCTTCGATGTCGAGAGTGAACTCTCCTCCCGGCTTCGCATCGAGAACGGCGTAGTCGCCGATCCACGTCAACAGAAGCTCCGCATCTATGAAGTAGTCGAAGGCGGTTTCCGGCGCGACAGCCACCTCGATCGAGTGGGTGAAGACGTCGATCACTTTTCTCGATCCTCGAGAACTGCTTTGAGCTTGTCGAACCCCTTCGGCCAGAGGTCGGCAACGAGCGAGCCGAATGACTCGAAACCGTCAGGGTTCACCACGTAGAGATGCCGACGGCCTTCTTGAGTCATCTCGACGAGGCCTGCATCTTTCAGAACCTGCAAATGGTGAGAGATCGCCTGCTGGCTCGCCCCGCAGCTCTCGGCGATCGCGCCGACCGACAGGGCCTCATCACGTACGAGGCGGAGGATCTGTTGGCGCTGGGGGGCAGCAAGCGCTGCGAACACGTCTTCGGCTGGCACATGCACATCGTGCCACCAACGAACCGAACGCACAAGTCACGACTTGTGCAATTCATCCACAAACGATACTTTGTGCAAACGAAGTCTTGTACAACGCAAGACTCGCGACACCGAGGACCGACTCATGAACATGCGAGAGATCAACAAGGGCGTCATCAGCGAGTTCCGCGCCAATGAAGGGAAGCTGTCAGGCCCGATGGAAGGGGCCCCCATCATGCTGCTCACGACCACCGGGCGTCACAGCGGCACGGCTCACACAACCCCTGTTGGGTTCATCGATGCCGACGGCCGTCTCGTCGCAGCGGCTGCGAACGGAGGCTCGGATGACCACCCGGACTGGTATCGCAACATCGAGATGGACCGCCACGTCACGATCGAAGTGCCTGGAGCCTCGATCCCCTCGATCGCCGACATCGCCAGCGGCGACGAACGAAACGATCTGCTCGCCCGGGTCACCGAGAGCCTTCCAGGGATGTCTGACCACCTGTCCGCTACGACCCGCGAGATCCCGATCGTCATCTTCAGGCAAGCCAGCTGACCGACGCTGGCGCTGAGTGCCCATCCGCTGATCTCTCTAGTGGCGACCGCTGTTGCGTGGGTGATCTCGACCTTGGCGCTCGTTGCCGTGCTTGTAGTTCCCAGTGAGTCTGGCCATCAGTTCTTGGTCAGAGCCATCACCGGCGTCGTCGATGAACTCGCGAGCACGATCCCCCCGCAGCGTTGCGGCGCGCCGCCCATGGTGGGTGATGACAACGTCACCGTTCTTTTGTTGCGTCCACGCGAATCCGTCCGGGGCTGGCACCGAACCAGTGTGTCTCTTGGTTGCTCTCAGCGCCTCGAATATCGAAAGCGACGTCGTCGGCGCAGAGGAGTTGGACGAGCACCGCCACCTCACCAGCCGCTGCGGGCAGGTCAGCTCAGCGGGGTGAGCCAGCGCCTGCTCAGTGAGTGCGACCCACCGAGCAACTCGCCCATGGCCGCGCTCAACCGTGCCGAGATCGGCCCGGGGGCCGTCAACTCGTGATCGTCCACGCAGCTCACTGGCAGGACCTGGCTGTTGGTGGAGCACAAGAACAGTTCGTCGGCACCCGTGACCTCGTCCCAATAGACCGGGCGAACCTCGACATCGATGCCAGCGTCCCGAACGAGATCGAGCACTGCCCGACGGGTGATGCCATCGAGCACGCTGTCGACCGGGGGCAACAGCAACCGTCCACCGGTCACCACGAACAGGCTCTGCGTTGTCCCCTCGGCCAGATCGCCATCGACCGTCCGGAACACGACATCGTCGAATCCCTCGGCGATGGCGGCCAGCCTTTCACGCACGCCGACGGTGTAGCTGGCGGCGACCTTCAGACTCGGCGGCAGGATCGATGCTGGCAGCTTCGGGGCGCTGGCGGTCCGCAACCGCACGGACGGCTGGGTGTCCCCAGCGTCGGTGGTCGCATCCCCGCGCAACGCAGCCACGTAGATCGTGGGAACGGTGGTCAATGGCTGGCTGCGCAGTGGGACCTCGGCCCACGCTCCCACGACCTTCACAACCTCGGCTCCCGGATTCGCCCTCACGGTCTGAGCGACCGCCTGTTCGAGCTCCGGCAACTGAACTGCTGGCGTCATGCCCATCAAGTCCATGGACTGCATGAAGCGAGCGATGTGTTCTCGAAGACCGAAGGCGCTGGGACCATCGTCCAGGTGCACGACCTTCAACACATCGAACACGGTCGAGCCTCGTTGCATCCCGTGGGAGAGAACGTGCACCGTCGCTTCTTCGCTGGGAACGAGAGTTCCGTCGATCCAGATCACATCGCCACTCGGCTCGGTCACAGGGCCTGACGCTAGCGGCCCCTACGCTCGCGGGATGGCACACGTCGTGGCGCTCGATCTTCCGGCCGGACCTGGCTTCGTCGACGCGCTCCAACGCGTTTGGGACCAGGGCGCTGCCGCTTTTCCACTCGACCAGCGCCTGCCTGAAGCGGAACGAGCTCGCACACTCGCCAGCATCGCGCCAACCCACGTCATCGGCGCCGACCAAGAGCTGACAACGATCGACGGCGGCCGCCCAACCGAAGACGGCGACGCGCTGGTGATGGCCACCAGCGGCACGACAGGCCATCCCAAAGGCGTGGTGCTGACTCACGACGCCGTCGCTGCGTCGGCCCGTGCCACGAGCGCCATCGTCGGCGCAGATCCGGCCAGCGACACGTGGCTGTCGTGCTTGCCCCCGGCGCATATCGGTGGCCTGTCGGTCATCACCCGAGCGCTCCACACGGGTACGCCGTTGGTCGTCCACGAACGCTTCGATGCAGACGCCGTCATTGCCGCAGCCCACGCCGGGGTCACGCTCGTCTCTCTGGTGACTCGGGCGCTCGCCGAGGTCGACCCGTCGCTGTTCCGATTCGTCGTGATCGGCGGAGCCGCTCCACCACCGGACCGACCGGCCAATGTGCTCGCTACCTACGGCATGACCGAGACCGGCTCCGGCATCGTCTACGAACGGCGACCGATCGACGGCGCCGAGTTGAGAATCGATGCCGACGAGCTGATCTTTGTTCGGGGCCCGATGTTGCTGCGGGCATACCGCACGGCTGACGGCGACACCGACCCGAAAGACAGCGACGGATGGTTTCCCACCGGCGACCTCGGCACGTTTGCCGATGACGGCAGCTTGCGCGTCTTCGGTCGCGCTGGCGATGTCGTGGTGACCGGCGGTGAGAAGGTGTGGCCGGAACGAGCGGAGCGCCGAATCGCCGAGCTCGACGCCGTCGCCGAAGTCGCTGTGACGGGCAGGCCGCATCCGGAGTGGGGACACGAATTGGTCGCGCTGATCGTGGCCGCGCCCGGCGCTTCGATCGACCTCGACGCGATCCGAGATCACGTTCGAGCCGAGCTCCCTGTTTGGTACGCGCCTCGCTCCCTGGTCATCATCGACGCCCTCCCCCGAACCGCACTCGGCAAGATCAAGCGTCACGCCCTGTCCGCACTGGCCCTCGACGCTGCCGGAGAGGGCTGAGCAAAGCCGCAGTCAGCGACCATGCCCTAAGCGGCGCGACACCGAGGCCACATGTTGTGGCCTCGGCGCCTCCCGTCAGAGTCGACCGCGAGCTGCTGCTCTCAGCCGCCGAGGCAACGAAGCGTGAACTTGTCGACGAGAACCTCGCCACCACGTTCAACGAAGACACCACTGGCCTGGAACCTGGAACCGTCGTCGTTGGACCAGTTGTCTGTGAATGCAGCTCGGAAGACTTTTCCGTTGAACGAAACCGTCTCGACGCCATGATCCATGACGTACCCGTCGCTCGTCGTGCCCGTACGGGAAACGTGAGCGATGAAGCGTTGCCCGTGAGAGTGCTCGCGGACCACGACGGTGAGCGTGATGTCGTGTTCCTCGCCCGTGCACGGATTCTCAGCAGTGAACGTCCCTGAATCCGAGAATTCGACTGGTTTGTCTGCCGACGCCGGCGATCCGATACCCCCAACGACTCCTGCGACGAGCGCAGCCCCTGCAACAAGCCGAGTGAACTTTGTCTTGCGGGAAATGCTCATTTTGATATTTGCCCCTCTGTTGTGCGCCTCGGTGTGAGATGCCTCGTCAACCTGACAGATGGACATCACAACGAGATAACAAGCCACGTGGAAACACGCCTAGCGACAGCGAATCCTCGCTGGTGCGTTAGAGATTGACTGACCAGCGATCGCCGGTGGTGGTTCGATTTCAGACCCGGCGCCAGACCTCATGCCCGGTGGCGACGATTGCTTCGTCTCGAAGCGAGGGGATTCCGAGTCTGAAACCCCGATGCCGTCTCGCAGAAAGCTGATCGCTTCGTTGATTCGTTCTGGCTTCGGGTTCGATCCGAGCATGAACGTCGCGAAAGGGACGCATGGTTGAGCTGGAAGGGCGCCGGTCAGTTCCGCGATTGTCGTCGCCCCACGCCGAATCTGGATGCCATGACGAAGTGTCTCTGACGTGATGATGTCCGTGCAACATCGCGACGCCGTCGAGCACGCCTGTCAGGCCGGCAGGACTCAAGCGAATCTCGTTGACCTCGACGATCTTCGAGGCGTCATATTGCCGAGGTCGACCATGCGATCGGTGTGGATCTGCGTTCGGACGATCGGCCCGAGCAGTTCCCATTTCGCTTTGGTCATGAGGGTGAGTGACCTTCACCGTCGATGAGGGTCGAGAGGTGCCTTGGGTGTTCGACAATGGTCGTCGCTCCCGCCTCGTGCAGTCGTTGACGCAGAGATGGACGCGCATGTTGACTCGGTAAGGCCGGTGAGCTCGAGCGACAGCCGGACGCGATCCAGATCACTGCTTGATGCCACGCATCGCGCTGTCTGAAGCGCAGCGAGGAGGTCGGCGATTCCTGTGACCGGTTGCAACTGTTTCGGAAAGGCTGCAAGCGATTGCTCCTGGATCTCCGAGCTGAGGCCCGGCGGAACTGATCGTCCGAAACGCGTCTCGAGCATTGCCATGACGTCCGGCCAGCTCAGGCCGACGCAATGATCGGCGCAGTCGTCAATTGACATTGGGAAGCCCGCCTGAGTGAGCAGGTCGGCTTCGATTTCGATCACGATCGCTTCGCTGTCAACGAGGACTCCATCACAGTCGAAAATGACAAGCTCAGGCCGCATGACGGCGACTCTATTCCGAGACCGTGCGTGGAGGGTCGGGTTTGGACACCGGGCGGCGCTGCTGTGTCAGGCAACACTTGACCTCGCCTCCATCCAACCCATCATGCTCAGCTCAGTTGGCGAACCGGTTGTAGGTGGGTGTGATCAGGATTTCGTTCAGCGTGAGGTGCGGTGGCTGTTGGGCAACAAAGAGGATCAGATCGCCGAGGTCTTCTGACTGAAGGATCCGAGCCTTGTCCTCGTCACTCACCGGCACAGGTCGCTGGTCGAGAATCGGCGTCGCCACTTCGCCCGGGCAGATGACGGTCGCCCGGATGCCATTGTTTCGTTCTTCGAGAAGCAGGCTTGCCGACATGGCGTTCATGGCATGTTTGGCCGAAATGTAGGCCGGCCCAGTCAGGGCGCTGATGCCCTTGGCCGCCATCGAGGACACATTGATGATCAGGCCCTCGCCACGATTGCGCATCGATGGCAGCACCGCGTGACAGCAGTAGAAGGCGCCGTTCAGATCGATGTTGATGATGTCGTCCCAGGCGTCGGTCGTCACGACGGGCCAATTGCGATCAGTGACATTGATACCGGCGCTGAACACACCAATATCGATCTGGCCGTGGGCGTCGAGAATTCGTTCCACTACCGAGGCGACTGCATGTTTGTCGGCAACGTCGAGCGCTTCTGCCGAGGCCGCTCCCCCGGCGGCGACGATGCGCTCAACCAGCGAGTCGAGCGGTTCAGGCCGGCGTCCGGACACCACAACGGTGCATCCGGCAGCGGCCAGCTTGAGGGCGGCTGATTCGCCGATGCCGGTTCCTGCTCCGGTGATCCAGGCGACTTGTCCGGTGAGATTCTGCATGTTCGGCAAGTTAGCGCTTCGACCGAGATCACCCCACGGCCAAGGCGGGCTCCGGTGGTGTTCGCTCCGTCGTTGCTCACGACGACGGCCGGGTGCGGGCTGTTTCGCTGCCAATGACCGGATCGAGGTTGACGAGGCGAATCTCACGGCGTCTCATCAGCTGTCGACGACGGTGTTGTCCCACGCGTCATTTGCCGAGTCGTCCGCCCACTCGGTGAACGCTGCCGCGTATGCGTCGCCGAGTTCGGATGCACGAAGCAGGCGAATCGCTCGGTGAAGAGCTGCGGATCGAGACCACGCATGTGCGTTGCCGGGTACGGCTAGTTCGAGCGATCGGCGGTGACGCGCAGGGTGGCGTTGTCGAGGGTGATGACCTGTTCGTCTGGCAGCAGAGCCCCAGCCCGTCCCCAGATCTCGACAATGCCGTCCGGCACCTCGAAGCGAAGGTGGAAACCCTGTGCCGAACTGCTGAGTACCTCGACGCTCGCCGTTTCGATCACGGCGCCATCCTCGGTGGTCTGGACGGTCCACGAAGCACCGGAACCGATCGGCTCCAACGCGAGCGGTCCCACCAACACGAACGGGGCTCGCAACGCCTGACGCACCACGGCATCGGCCCGGAACGCCAGACCTGGCGGAACGTCGAGCTGCTGTTCGACGAGCGACAAACGCTCATCGCGCACGAGGCTCGACGAGGCTCCGACAATTGGCAGGAGACCATCGACGGTTGAAGCGTCGTCGGCCGCAACGCCGACGACGACCAGCTCGATCAGTTGCCCTGCTCCGTCCGCTCCAGCTTGAACAACCTTCGCTTCGAGCGCGACCTCGATGGTCTCACCGAGCGACGCCAGACTGACCGTTACGTCCGCGGTGCGGCCAACGGGCACTGGCGCAACCAGTTCGTACCGGTCGACGTCGCCTCGATCCAGCAGCTCGAAGGAGTAGTTCGACGCAGAAAGTGGAGCGATTGCCGGTTGGTCTGAGGCTTGCACCTCACCGTTCGATGTTGTGCAGCTCAGCAGTGACGTGGCGGCGAGGGCCACCGTTGCGAGCCGCCGAATCACCGATCGGCGAGTGCAGCCCGCGCCAACTCGAGGTCGTCAGGATTCGTGATTCCGATCCACTGCTCGGCCGAAGCGTTCACGATCACCGACAGGCGCCCATCGACCATGAGTTCGCCAACGACGGTCGGCAGCTGACACTCGGCCTTCGGGGCTTCACTGTTCTCGGCGAAGAAGACATCCCAGCGCTCGCTGAAGTCAGCCACGACGTCGGAGCGGAAGCACCACAAGTTCATCGACACCGGAGTCCCCTCGGCAACGATTTCGCCAGCAGCTTGGAGCCGGCCATCAGCCAGGCGTTCACACCCGTCGGTCTCGACAATGGCGGTGAGCCGGCCGTCGGCAACTTCGCAGAGGGCACGGGTGACTGCGCCGCTCGGCGGCACCGTCTTGCCCATCTCAAAGGCAATATTGGCTGCCTCGGCGGGCCCCAAATCGGTGATGGCGTCGGCTGCCAACTGGAATGAAGCGGGACCGTAGTAGTCATCGGCATTGATGACAGCGAAGTCTTCACCGAGTTCGTCACGAGCGCTCAACACCGCATGGAGCGTTCCCCATGGCTTGTCTCGAGGCGGGCCGAGATCATCCTGACGGACGAAGGCGAAGAAATCAGCGTCGGGGTGCTGCTCGGCGAGATGTGCTCGGACATCGTCCTCGATTTCGGATCGAATGATCAACACGACCTTGCCGAAGCCAGCGGCCCGGCCGTCCTTGATCGAGAAATCCAGGATGGCCTCAGCAGAAGGGCCCACCCTGGCGAGCTGCTTCACGCCGCCGAAGCGACTCCCGAGGCCTGCAGCCATGATGACGAGCGTTGGCGCCACTTGATCGTTTTGCACCGGCACATCGTGGCCCAACGCAGGAGCGGTTCCAACCATGCTGACAGATCCACCGAATGACCTCCCGCAAGATACGTGTCAGCGGGACAAGGTCAGATCGTCGATCGGCGGCTGTGGAGATCCACGAAGATCTCCATTGCAGCCTCCGCGATGATCTGGAGATGAGGCGGGAGTTCCGGAGGCGAGCCCGCTGGCGGGGAGCCGAAGCCGGTCGACGCCTCGACGGAGTCATACCAGTGAGCGGCCCACACCCCATCGGATGAGCGGGCCCCGGCTGGCCACGACAGCATCGCCGAATCGAATTCGACCCCGAAGGCGTCGCACACCAGACGCGAATAGCCCTCTGGGTCGGTCAAGAAGTCAGCGGAATCGATGATGACCGAGCAGCGGTCGGCCAACTCGACCTGCTGAGGCAAGCCGATGTCATCGAGGGTGACGTTCTCACGAACCTTCGTGTAGCTGGCCAACACGCGCCGAGGATCCCGAAGGAGGAGCCCATGCTGGAGCCCATCCAGCCACGAGCGGTCGACCGAGGGGAGAAGGTGCCCGGCCATGTGTTTCTGGTAGCTGATCGTTGCAGTCGGCCCTGGCGCGTCGAGACAGGCCTGCACCGCGTCGGCCAGATCAGCCGGTCCGGCCTCGATGATTTCCTCCCGGCCGGGGTGATCGAGTCGCGTTTCCCTGAGGTACCAGGCATACAGGGGCTCGTCGATGACCTCGGCGTCGACCCGGTTCTCCCAGCTCCTCATCATGGCGGTCGAGAGATTCCGTGGCCCAGACCACATCGCAATGCGTGTTGGCGCGCCCGGTGTGGGCTCGCTAGGTCTCACCGCGCCCGGCTCGTCAGCCTGGCTCACCTGCACTCTTCCTCCATCATCTGGACGTACCACTGCTGGAGCGCCTCGACGACCGGGCCCCGCTCACCGCTGCCGATCACACGGCCGTCGATCTCGGTGACCGGTGCGATCCCAGCGAACGTGCCGGTGACGAAGGCTTCGTCGGCGCCGTAGACCTCGGTGAGCGAGAAGTTCTTCTGGTGACCGGTCATGTTCAGTTCTTCGCCACGTCGATCGCAGAGACGCAGCACGTTTCGCCGTGTGATGCCAGGCATGCAGTAGTCACCGGTCGAGGTCCACACCTCGATGGGACCTGGCTGTTCCGGGGTACCCGGCCCGTCAGGGCGGCGGACGATGAAGAAGTGGGTCGAGTTGCACGTGGCAACAAAACCTTGCGGGTCGAGCATCAGGCCTTCGTCCGCTCCGGCCTTGGTCGCCTGGATACAGGCGCTGATGCAGTTGAGCTTCGAGTGTGAGTTCCACTTCGGGTCCTGCACATCTGGGCGACCTCGCCTGGTCGACACGGTGGCCAGCCGGACACCCTGGGTCAGCGTCTCCGGTCGGGCCTCTTTGTATTCAGGGATGATCACGATGGTCGGCGCCGTGATCGTGAAACGGGGGTCCTGGTACGGCGTCGACTTCACGCCTCTCGTGACCATGAGTCGGATGTGCACGCCGTCGGCGGTCTGCATGTCGTTCGCTGCCAGCGTGTCGTGGATCATGGAGGTGAGCTCGTCCGCTGTCTTCCCGATGTCCATGTCGAGTGACTTTGCCCCCTCGAAGATCCGACGAAGGTGATCGTCGAGGAACGCGAGCTTGCCGTTGTGAACTCGAATGCCTTCCCACACGCCGTCGCCGAGCATGAAACCGCTGTCGAACACCGAAACGGTTGCCTCGGCTCTCGGGCGTTGCTCACCGTTGATGCCAATCATGATCGAATCGTTGCGGGTGTCGTGGTCGTAGTCGTGCGTGCCATGGGCCATCGG
>RCMY010002663.1_pt1 | contig 16105 bp, 9 predicted proteins | sample 2041341 | NCBI WGS metagenome assembly RCMY01 (sample SAMN09708234, study PRJNA481090) | Marine sediment metagenome, whole genome shotgun sequencing project. | reverse complement strand
TGCAGGCCACCGATACCACATATAGGAAGTATTTGTATACGAGGGATTGATTTCTAAAAATCCGGTCCGAAAATTTTTGCATGAAAACGATATCTGTGTCAAAAATAGAAAATATACTAATGCTATCCGCATATCCCTTGACGCGTTTTGTTTACCTATGGATATGATTCAGTCGAAAGACGGACCTCAGGGAAGCCTATAACCGACATTCCGAATAACATATAAATTTCCTAATTTTGAATTTGCTAATTTTACGGACAGAATCTGAGAATATGAATAAAGTGGTTATAGTATCGGTGGCACGTACCCCGATAGGAAGTTTTATGGGGTCGTTATCTACCATTCCCGCGCCAAAATTAGGCGCTGTTGCGATTAAGGGTGCTTTGGATAAGATTAACTTAGACCCGAATTTGGTGGACGAAGTGCTTATGGGCAATGTCGTACAGGCAGGTACAGGGCAAGCTCCCGCGCGCCAGGCCGCTATCTTTGCGGGACTTCCCGATTCGGTGCCTTGTACCACGATCAATAAAGTTTGTGCTTCGGGAATGAAAGCCGTGATACAGGCGGCTCAGGCTATAGCCCTTGGCGATATTTCGATTGCCGTTGCGGGTGGAATGGAAAACATGAGTCTTATCCCCCACTACATGCATTTACGAAATGGACAAAAGTTCGGTCCGGCTACTTTGATAGACGGAATGCAAAAGGATGGCCTTGTCGATGTTTACGATCAAAATGCCATGGGCACTTGTGCTGATCTCTGTGCTGCCGAACACCAATTCAGCAGGGAAGATCAGGACAATTATGCCATTCAGTCCTATAAAAGATCCGCCGAGGCGTGGAAAAACGGAAAGTTCGACAGTGAGGTCGTTCCCGTTGAAGTACCGCAGCGTCGCGGAGAGCCCGTAATGGTTTCTGAAGACGAGGAATTCAAGATTGTGAAAATGGACAAAATCCCTGATCTGCGACCTGCATTCTCGAAAGACGGTACGGTAACTGCCGCCAATGCCTCTACCATAAACGACGGTGCGGCCGCCCTTGTGCTTATGAGCGCTGAAAAAGCAAAGGAATTGAGTCTCGAACCTTTGGCAACGATCCGAGGCTATGCCGATGCCGCTCAAGAGCCTAAGTGGTTTACCACCGCACCGGCGAAGGCGCTGCCCAAAGCAATTGCCAAAGCGGGACTACAAATTGAGGACATCGATTTTTTCGAGTTCAACGAAGCCTTTGCCGTCGTAGGCCTGGCCAATATGAAATTGCTGGGACTTACGGACAAAAATGTCAACGTAAACGGTGGCGCCGTTTCCCTCGGCCATCCCTTAGGCTGTTCCGGTGCACGGATTTTGATTACATTGCTCGGCGTACTGCAACAGAACGATGCCAAGATAGGGGCGGCGGCCATCTGTAACGGTGGAGGTGGAGCTTCTGCAATTGTAATTGAAAAAAACTGATCACCGCTATTGTAAACTCAAGAAGGAAAAATTTTAGAAAAGAGGTTTAGATGATTTTAACTATACTTGCAATTGCTAACTAGAATACATTTGTAAGCCTCGCCCATGCAATTTGGTATTTGCCCCCTAAGTATAGTCTCCGTTCGATCAAGTGCCGACGATACTTCCGAAATGGTTTCCCAAATCTTGTACGGCGAACATTTTAAGATTTTGGAATGCCGTAAATTTTGGAGTAAGATCCGTATCGCTTTTGACGGTTGTGAAGGATGGGTGAGCAACAATCAAATTAAATTTATAGAAGAGGATGCCTATAGTGCACTTGAAAAAGTAAAACATCCTCTTTACAGCAGCGAACTTGTTTCCTTCATAGAAACCGAAGCGTCCATTCTACTCCCTATCGTACTGGGATCATCGCCGCAAAACGCGTCCCTTTTATCACACAGGTTTGATGGAATCCATCCCCCGGAAAAAAGCAGTAAGGCGAATCTTGTGCAAACCGCACTACTATTTTTGAACGCCCCTTATCTTTGGGGAGGCAAGACCCCGTTCGGTATCGATGCCTCCGGTTTTACCCAAATGGTCTATAAAATAAACGGATATCGCTTGCTGAGAAAGGTACCGGAACAATCCGCGCAAGGCATTCCGCTAAGTTTTATAGAAGAGAGCGAAGCAGGTGATCTGGTGTTTTTCGACAACCAAGAGGGAGAAATCCATCATGTGGGTATTATTATGGACAATAACTATATCATACATGTAGATGGAAAAGTTCGTATCGACCGTTTGGACCATACCGGTATCTTCAATGCTGATGATGGTAAATATTCGTATCAGCTACGAGTTATCAAAAAGATAGTTTAAAAGATTTGTTAAACTACCCTTGGATAAGCCTACGAAGCGGTAAATCGTCAGTTGGGAATGTAACCTATCCGATACAAAAATGCACTACAGTTGTGTCCCATAAAAAAATCCCTGGGATTAATAAACCTCAGGGATTTTTCAGTGGATTATAATTGCAAACTATTTGCCTTCATCTTCATTCAACAATTTTTTGACGCGCATGAAGTTATCATTGTCTCCCATGGCACCATAGATATTCTTAAGCTGGTTTAGGATACCTTGATTTTCGGGATTCGTTTTTAGGGCGTCTTCCAAAACGGTGGCGCCTTCCTTAAAAAGATCGTCTTTCTTTTGCTTAAGCTCGTCGTATTTCTCAATATCGGCTTTTGAGTTGCCCAAAGCGTTCATATCATCGATCAAGGCGTTACCTTCGTTTACATACGTAGTAGAAAGGTTGAGTTGCGCATTAGTATATCCAGGATCGATTTCCAAAGTTTTCTTGTAAGATTCACGGGCTGCCTCCAAATTACCCTGCTCCATATTAATAACACCAATGTTATATTGCAAATCGGGATTGTCGGGTGCCATTGCCGTAGCCTCTGCCATAAGATCCTTGAACTTTTCCTTATCTCCCATCTTGTAGTATAGGTTGGCTTCGTTAAGGATAAGGTTTACATCTTCGGGATTGCTTTCCCTGGCAACTTTGTAAGCTTCCAAAGCCTTATCGTCCTGACCCAATTGCGTGTAGATCAAAGCGGTATTTTTAACGATTTCTGCTTTTTTAGAAGGAGCTTTCTCGTCCTGCGGATCCTTATAAGTACCCGATTTGACCATAAGATCACGTTGGGTCTTATCCATTTCCTCGACCTCACCAGATTCAACGTTGGTCGCCTTATACACTGTTCCGCTACCGTCGTACCCCACTTCCTGTAGTTCTTCATAGAATTTTAACGCCTGCTCATAGTGACCTCCGTTTACGGCGCTACTGGCGGCATAGTATAAATAGGAAGTATCTTGGGGACTAATCTTATAGCTGGTGTAAAGCTTCTCGGCAGCTTCCTTGAACTTTTTATTACCGTTGTCCTCTACGGCGGAATTCACCAAGTCAGCGGTCATGGCCTGTAAATGTTGCTGAGCCTCATCACCGAATTTATCTTTTCCGCTCTTCTCCTCTATTTCGCCAACTTTTTGCAATGCAGTAAGCGCCTCGTCAAAAGCACTGTTATCACCATCTTTAGCCAACTTGGCATAAGTTTTACCCTTAATGAGGTAATATTCAGCCTGCAGTTTTTCATCCTCCCCGGCTATGGCGCCTTCAACGCTTTGCAAAAGGGACTTTGCCTCTGCCGCATTACCATCTTCCAATGCATCTTCGGCATTTTTCATTTCTTTTTTCTGCGCGAATCCAACTATGGAAAAACACAGCATCGCAAGTATTAAAAATCTAGTTTTCATTTTCGTATACATTTAATTAGTAATTAATTGGGAGGTACTAAAATCTCCAGTTCCAAGCGCAAAATACAATTTTTATGGAAATACCATAATGGTATTGCACTAATCTTTTGCTCCATCGCTAGCATCAGTATCAAGGTCCGTGCCATCATGCTCGGGAGCTACCTCATCGGGATTCACCTCGATGTCCTTAATATCGGCATCATCGATCTCGTCTTCATCTTTCATGACCTTGGCAACGGCCGCAATAGAATCATTATCCTTGAGATTGATCAACCGCACCCCCTGAGTGGCCCGGCCCATGACCCGAAGATCTTCAACACCCATCCGGATGGCGATTCCCGATTTGTTGATAATCATTAGGTCATCAGAATCGGAAACATTCTTGATAGCGACCAATCCGCCGGTCTTTTTAGTGATGGAAATGGTCTTAACGCCCTTTCCGCCCCTGTTTGTGATCCGATAGTCGTCAATGCTCGATCGTTTCCCGTATCCGTTTTCGGAAACTACTAAAATGTCCTCTTCAAAATCATGTACGGAAACCATCCCAATGACTTCATCTTTATCGTTTGCTAGGCGGATGCCCCTTACCCCGGATGCATTCCTTCCCATCGGTCGGGTTTTGCCCTCCTCAAAACGTATGGCCTTGCCCGATTTTAATCCTAGGAATATCTGGCTGGTACCCGTGGTCAATTTGGCTTCCAAAAGTTCATCCTCATCACGGATACCGATGGCATTAATACCATTTTGGCGTGGTCGCGAATATTGCTCCAAAGACGTCTTTTTCACCGTACCTTTTTTGGTCGCCATAATGACATAATGACCGTTCACGTATTCTTCGTCCTTCAGGTCCTGGGTACAGATAAAGGCCTTGACGTTATCGTCCTGTTCGATATTGATAAGGTTCTGTATCGCTCTTCCTTTGGATGTACGGCTGCCTTCGGGAATCTCGTAGACCCGCATCCAAAAACATTTTCCTTTTTGGGTAAAAAATAGCATGTACTGGTGGTTGGTACCTACGAATAGGTACTCCAAGAAATCTTCGTTTCGTGTCGAGGATGCTTTTTGACCAACACCGCCCCTATTCTGGGTCTTGTATTCGGAAAGTGGCGTTCTTTTGATATATCCGGCATGGGAAATGGTGATAACGACCTGTTCATCGGGAATCATATCTTCTATACTAAGATCACCACCGGCCAAGTTGATTTCGGACCGACGCTCATCGCCATACTTTTCCTTGATCTCTATAAGCTCGTCCGTGATGATTTGCATCCTACGATCTTTTTTATCAAGAATATCCTTCAAGTCGGCAATGAGCAGAACGATTTCGTCAAATTCGGCACGCAGTTTATCCTGCTCAAGACCGGTCAGCTGACGTAGGCGCATTTCAACTATGGCCTTGGCCTGTATCTCGCTAAGCTTGAAACGCTCTATCAAGTTTGCCCGAGCCTCGTCGGCGTTTGCAGACGCCCTGATGATGGCGATGACCTCGTCGATATTATCAGAGGCAATGATTAGTCCCTCTAAGATATGTGCCCTTTCCTCCGCTTTTCTAAGCTCGTATTTTGTTCGGCGAACGACCACCTCGTGCCGATGCTCGACAAAATAGTGAATCATTTCCTTAACGTTCAGCAACTGCGGCCGGCCGTTGACCAGGGCAATATTGTTGACGCTAAAGGAAGATTGAAGCGCGGTATACTTATATAAGGTATTGAGTACGATGTTCGGAATGGCGTCACGTTTCAATATATAAACAATACGCATACCATTTCTGTCGGACTCGTCACGAATAGTAGAAATACCCTCGATTTTCTTATCATTGACCAAATCGGCGGTCTTTTTGATCATATCGGCCTTATTGACCTGGTAGGGAATTTCGGTAACGATGATACACTCCTTGCCTTGTACTTCTTCGATAATAGCTTTGGCCCTGACCTTGACCCGGCCGCGACCGGTATGGAAGGCCTCCTTAACACCGCTATAGCCAAAAATGATTCCCCCTGTCGGAAAATCGGGGGCCTTGATGTGTGTGATAAGTTCGTCGATTTCGATATCGTTATTTTCGATATACGCAATCGTACCATCGATAACTTCGGATAGGTTGTGTGGCGGCATGTTCGTAGCCATTCCCACTGCAATACCGGACGCACCGTTTATCAAAAGATTGGGTACGCGGGCAGGTAGGACGGTCGGCTCCTCTAACGAATCGTCAAAGTTGAGCTGGTGGTCGACCGTATCCTTATCGATATCGGCCAGCATCTCATCCGCTATTTTTCGCATTCGCGCTTCTGTGTACCGCATTGCGGCGGGGCTGTCCCCATCTACCGAACCGAAGTTTCCTTGACCGTCGACCAGCATATAGCGAAGACTCCACTCCTGCGCCATCCTTACCATAGAATCATAGACCGAGGTATCACCATGAGGGTGATATTTACCCAGCACTTCCCCAACGATACGCGCCGATTTCTTGTGGGAACTCGACGAGCGAACCCCTAATTCATGCATTCCGTACAACACTCTTCGGTGTACCGGTTTTAAGCCATCCCTGACATCGGGCAGGGCACGTGACACAATGACCGACATCGAATAGTCGATGTAGGCCGACTTCATTTCTTCATCGATATTGATGGGAATCAATCTTTCACCTTCCGCCATGTTTACGTCCTATATTTTTGGTTAGATAATCCTTCTTTGAAAAACACGCCAATATACGTAAAAACACGGCCTTCGAAGCAGAATTCATCCTCATTAATGAACAATTTATCAACACTATTTGCGAATAACTTCTTTGGTGATTAAATCACTGGGCTGCTTGGTATTTACGTCATTTTTCTACATTTCAAACGACTTTATCTAATAATAGGAACACTATTTGCGTTAGATTGGTAGAGTTTTATTAATTTTATACGCATAAGGATGGATTTCCGAGGAATTTTGGGGATGTATTCGGTTGACGTTTACTGACGAAAGGATAATTTTTATGGATGATAATTTCTCACCAAGGGTAAAGGATGTAATTGCATATAGCAAAGAGGAAGCACTGCGTCTCGGCCACGATTTTATAGGTACCGAGCATTTGATGCTGGGCCTTTTGCGGGATGGAAATGGGAAGGCTATCAGTATTTTGGATGCGCTCGAGGTCGACCTCGACCATTTGAGACGAAAGGTAGAGATTCTCAGCCCCTCGAACCCCAACCCCAATACGATTCAAAAGGATAAAAAGAACCTGCACCTGACCCGGCAGGCCGAACGAGCGCTGAAGACCACTTTTTTAGAGGCCAAACTTTTTCAGAGCTCCTCAATAAACACCGCCCATTTGCTGCTTTGCATTTTGCGCAACGAGAACGACCCTACGACCAAATTGTTGCACAAATTGAAAGTGGACTATGATGGCGTCAAAGAACAATTCAAATTTATGATTACGAGCGACGACAATATAATCGATTCGCCGACTGCGGAATCTTTCCCCAGCGATAGCGGCGATAACGACGGCAAAGAAGGTGCCTTTGGTTCTACCACTGGCCAAAAAGGAAATAAGAAATCCAAGACTCCCGTACTCGATAACTTCGGGCGCGATCTTACCCAAATGGCCGAGGAAAACCGCCTGGACCCTGTGGTAGGGCGGGAGAAGGAAATCGAACGCGTTTCCCAAATCCTGAGCCGAAGAAAAAAGAACAATCCGCTGTTGATAGGTGAACCCGGCGTGGGTAAAAGTGCCATTGCCGAAGGTCTCGCGCTGCGGATCATCAATAAAAAGGTATCCCGCATCCTTTATAATAAACGAGTAGTCACCTTGGATCTAGCATCCTTGGTCGCGGGTACAAAATACCGTGGCCAGTTCGAAGAGCGGATGAAAGCCGTCATGAACGAGTTGGAAAAGAATGACGATGTCATCCTATTTATTGATGAAATCCATACCATTGTAGGTGCAGGTGGCGCTACGGGAAGTCTAGATGCTTCAAACATGTTCAAACCGGCCTTGGCGCGGGGCGAAATCCAATGTATCGGGGCGACTACCTTAGATGAATACCGACAGTATATCGAAAAAGATGGCGCTTTGGAGCGTCGTTTCCAAAAAGTGATCGTAGAACCTACTACGGTCGAGGAAACCATTGAAATTCTTCAAAACATCAAAGAAAAATACGAAGACCACCATAATGTTCAATATACTGACGAGGCCATTATTGCCTGCGTCAAATTGACCAACCGGTATATGACGGATCGTTTTCTTCCAGACAAGGCCATAGACGCCCTTGACGAGGCTGGCTCGCGTGTACATATTGTAAATATGGATGTGCCCAAACAGATTTTGGAACTGGAGAAAAAGTTGGAAGATGTTCGGGAGCTAAAAAATTCCGTGGTCAAAAAACAGAAGTACGAAGAGGCCGCCAAATTGCGGGACGATGAAAAACGGCTCGAAAAAGATTTGGCTTTGGCCCAAGAACAATGGGAAGAAGACAGCAAGCTTCATAAAGAAACTGTTAGCGAAGACAATGTCGCCGACGTCGTTTCGATGATGAGCGGTATACCCGTGAACCGTATCGCACAGACCGAAAGCAAAAAACTGGCCGAATTGCCTAATTTGATAAAAGCGAATGTAATCGGTCAGGACGAGGCGGTCGGAAAGGTGGCCAAAGCTATACAAAGAAACCGGGCGGGACTCAAAGACCCCAACAAGCCCATTGGCTCCTTTATTTTCTTGGGTCAGACCGGTGTCGGCAAGACCCAATTGGCCAAGGTATTGGCGAAAGAACTTTTCGATTCCGAAGACGCCCTGATACGTATCGACATGAGCGAATACATGGAAAAATTCGCCATCTCGAGATTGGTCGGTGCACCTCCGGGATATGTAGGTTACGAAGAAGGGGGCCAGTTGACCGAAAAGGTACGCCGCAAGCCTTACTCCGTAATTCTGTTAGACGAGGTCGAAAAAGCGCATCCAGACGTGTTCAACATGCTCTTACAGGTGCTTGACGACGGCTATTTAACGGATAGTTTGGGAAGAAAAATCGATTTTAGGAACGCCATCATCATTATGACATCTAATATTGGTGCACGTAAATTGAAAGATTTCGGACAGGGTGTCGGTTTCGGTACCTCAGCGATGAAGGCTCAAGAAGATACACATCAAAAAAGTGTTATTGAAGGTGCCCTGAAAAAGGCTTTCGCCCCGGAGTTTTTGAACCGTATCGATGATGTGGTAGTGTTCAACCCCCTTGAACGGGAAGATATCCATAAAATTATCGATATCGAGCTCCGCAAACTTTTCGCAAGGATCAAGGATATCGGATATGACTTGCAACTTTCCGACAAGGCTAAGGACTATATTGCGGACAAAGGCTTTGATAAACAATATGGTGCGAGACCCCTAAAGAGGGCCATCCAAAAGTATATCGAGGATGCCCTGGCAGAGGAAATCGTCAATTCCAAACTGCAGGAAGGCGACACCATCAACATGGATCTTGACGAGAAAAAAGAGGAGCTTACGATCGAAATTAAAAAGGCGGAGGAATCCTCTAAAACGGAGTAGGCAGTTGCAAGTAGCCGGTTTTAGGAAATGAAGATTTCGCCGGTAATTTGTAATCAAAATATGTAAAAATTTATACTCAGGGAGTCATTAATTTGGCTCCCTTTTTCAATGGGTAAAGGTGGGATAAAACAAAATTCGCTACTGTAAATCCCACTAATAGGCAGTACAAACGATATTTTTACCTTTAGTCTAGTAATTAGTCCGAATACTTTACTTACGTCTACTTTCGTCACGGAACATTTAGAATACTATAATCTATATAAAATGAAATTGGAACGGCCGAAGAAGACAATTATCGTGAGGGAATATGAGCTAGAAATCGGGAGGGTACAGGTATACGATAATTATATGGTATCGCTCTTCGATGAAGACGCCACCTTGACCTTGGAAAGGGCCTACCAGATCATCGGTATCTCCGAAATACACTTCCGGGACAAAAAATTCGGCTTTATCAGCCTGCGCAAAAACTCCTACGCCGTAGATCCCACCATCTATACCTATCTCCGCCAGATGGAAAATCTCAAGGCCATAGCCATCGTTTCCGTCAAGGAAATCGATATGCACAATTTCAAGATCGAGAAGCTTTTTTACAAAAAACCGATGAAGTTTTTTATCGAGTACGATAATGCATTGACCTGGGTTCGCAAGCGGGTTAAATCTAAATAAGAAGTGTGGATTATGTTCGATTAAGAGGCTTCCTCTTCGAGATTTGGTTCTCCATTCACGGCAAACAAACCCAAAAACGCACCTCCGATTCCTTCAACTACACGAGTGGCCGTTAAAGCTTGATAACCCGTTTTCTCTACGACTATATCCCCTGCCTTGCCGTGTAGGTACACGCCGAAAATAGCCGCTTGTAGTGGTTCATAACTTTGGGCGATCAACCCGGTAATCATTCCTGTGAGCACATCGCCGGTGCCGCCCGTGGCCATTCCGGGGTTTCCCGTGGTGTTGATGTAGCCCTTTCCATCGTAAATGGTAATAGTGTTCGAACCTTTGATGACCAGTACGAAGTCGTATTTTTTCGAGAAATCTTTGGCCATTTGAAGTTTTTGGAAGTCATTGTCCCATTTTCCGATCAGGCGTTCGAGTTCTTTGGGATGCGGGGTCAAAACGGTTTTTGAAGGCAGTTTTTTTAGGAGTTCCTTGTTTTCCGAGAGGATGTTCAAGGCATCGGCATCGACCACCAAAGGCGTCTCGTTGCCATCAAGAAAATCGGAAAAAGCCCTTACCGTTTTTGTATCCTTACCCATACCGATACCTATTCCGATAGCGGTGGGCGAGATATCGAAATCGATCTGCGAAATGTGTTTTTCATCGACATCCGTTATAAGCATAGCTTCGGGACAATTGGTCTGCAAGGGAATAAAACCACATTGTGGCACATACGCGGTAACCAGTCCACTTCCCGTATGCAAACAGGCTTTGGCCGCCAAATGCACTGCACCGATTTTCCCATAGCTGCCCCCAATGATCAAACTATGGCCGTAGGTGCCCTTATGGGAATATTTTTCCCTTGGTATGTAATAGGCTAGTACTTCGTTCTTTGCAATAAGGTCATAATCGCTCTCCGTTTTCTTTAAGAATTCGGTATCCAAACCTATATCCAAAACTTCCCATTGTTCGGTATAGATTCCCGTTTCAGGAAGGAAGAAGATTAATTTGGGTACTTGAAAACTTAAAGTATGATTCGCCTTGACCACTGCTTTTTGGTCAGCAGGGGGCTTATTCGTAAATAATCCCGAAGGAATATCCACGGAAAGGGTAAAGGCTTGCGAGTGATGCAAATGTTCGAATAAATCGACTACCCACTTATCGGGCGGACGGTTCAGTCCCAATCCGAAAATGGCATCGACTACGATATCCTCCCGACCGATTTCAGGTAAATCATCCCCTTCCTCCAAAAATTCGGGCCACACCTCTCGATCTTTTAATCGTTTGAGATTGGTCAAAAAATCATCTGAGCGTTTCTTGCTGTAATTGACCACATAGACCGTAATATTGTAGCCATGCTCTTGAAGATGCCTTGCCAACACCAGACCATCTCCGCCGTTGTTGCCGATGCCGCAGAACAGATGGATTTTGACCTGCCCGCCCTGCAATCGCAGATGCAACCAGTTGAACAATTGCGTTGCGGCACGCTCCATCAGCTCGTCGCTGGTGATATCCTGATTTTTTATAGTGGCTTTATCTGCGGCGTAAATTTGTTCGGTGGAGAATATTTTCATAAAAATTCTAACTTTATTGTCCTTCCTGCAACAGCAGGAATCTCTTTAAATGCAGTTATGGAAAAAAATTTTAAGTTGCCGTTCAAGTCAATACCCAAATGATTAGGAAACCAAATAACAGGCCTCAAAAAATTTGATTCCGAAGCTAAAAATACTACATTTGAAGCTTTCAAAGAATTATGCACCACTTCTATACGGACATAAAATTTTTATCTTTTATACCGACCAATGGTTCTACGACTACAATTGGCACGAGCACCCCATTGGGGTAATCAACTATATATCCGTCCGTTTCAGCGTTTTATCGCGTCTAATCCTTCTTTAAAAGTTAATTCACATATCGAATGAAAGTTCTAAAATTCGGGGGCACCTCCGTTGCCAACGCCCAAAATATCAGCTTGGTCAAAAGTATCGTTGCCAATACGGTGACGGACAAAACCATCGTAGTAGTCTCCGCCTTTGGGGGGATTACCGATCAACTTTTGCGTGCCGCACGCTTGGCTTCCGTTCAAAACGGGGACTATAAAAATGTTTTAAAGGAAATTGAGGACAGGCACTTGGCTACGGTCAAAGAGCTTATTCCCATCAAGGCCCAGAGCCAGGTTTTGAGCAAGGTAAAAAGTGACATCAACACTCTGGAAACCCTGTTGGAAGGTGCTTATCTGATTGGAGAGATTACGCTTAAACTATCCGATAAGATTGTGAGCTATGGTGAACTTTTGTCTTCCTATATCATTAGCGAATTCTTTTTACAGGAAGGGATGGATGTGGCTTACAAGGATAGCAGGGAGCTGATAACGACCGGCGATAGCACCGGAAAGGCAAGTGTACGCTTCGATAGTACCAATGCCAACTGCGCTAGCTTTTTTTTCGAGATACCGAATAAGATTGTCGTCATGCCCGGCTTTATCGCTTCCTCGGAAAATGGAAGCTCCACGACCTTGGGAAGAGGCGGTTCCGATTATACCGCTGCCATCGTTGCGGCGGCAATCGATGCCGAGGTACTGGAAATCTGGACGGATGTTAGCGGCATGTTCACCGCTAATCCGAAACTGGTCAAACAAGCCAAGGCGATTCCGCATATATCCTACGAAGAGGCCATGGAACTGTCCCATTTTGGCGCCAAGGTATTGTATCCTCCAACAATCCAGCCCGTATTGGCTAAGGGCATATCCATCCATATAAAAAACACTTTGGCACCCGAAGATGCGGGCACCTTGATTACCAAGAACAAAAACGAAAAAGGAAAAACGGTCAGGGGCATCACCCATGTGGGCCATATGGCCTTGTTGTCTTTGGAAGGTCCGGGAATGGTAGGCATACCGGGAATTTCGAAACGGTTCTTCGAAGTACTTTCGCAATCAGAAATCAGTGTGGTGTTCATTACCCAAGCCTCTTCCGAGCATTCCATTTGCGTTGGTATTTCTGCAGATGATGTCGACCATGCGGTTGACGTGGTCAATACCGCTTTTGAATATGAAATCGAGCGGGGCAAAATTAAATCGGTGATGGCGGAAACCGATCTCGCCATTATCGCTCTGGTGGGAGACAATATGAAGCAGCATCAAGGCCTGAGCGGAAAAATGTTCAGCACCTTGGGTCGTAACAACGTAAATATCAGGGCAATTGCCCAGGGCGCTTCGGAAAGGAACATTTCAGCCGTAATCATAAAAAGTGATGTCAAAAAGGCCTTGAACGCATTGCATGAGGAATTTTTTGAGGAAAACATCAAGCAGCTCAACCTTTTCGTAATGGGCGTAGGCAATGTCGGTGCGAAATTTTTGGAGCAGGTACGCCAACAGCGCAAATTTTTAAAGGAAAACCTAAAACTGAACCTTCGGGTCATTGGAATCTCAAATTCCCGTACAATGGTTTTCGACGAAAACGGCATCCCGCTTAAAGATTGGGAAACCCTATTGGCCAATGGTCAAAAAGCGGATAAAATAGGATTTTTCGACACCGTACAAAACCTGAATTTCCGGAATTCCATTTTTGTTGACAATACCGCAAGCGACGAAGTAGCATCGACCTACCACTCCTATCTGGTCAACAGCATTTCAGTGGTCACCTGCAACAAGATCGCCTGCTCTTCGAACTATGACAATTATAAAAACCTAAAGGATTTAGCACGGATCTACAATGCTCCCTTCCTCTTCGAGACCAATGTTGGAGCGGGGCTGCCGATTATTGACACCTTAAAGCATTTAATAGCCTCCGGAGACAAGGTCCTGAAAATCCAAGCCGTACTTTCGGGAAGCCTTAATTTTGTGTTCAACAACTTTAACGATACGACCACTTTCCACGATGTGGTCGAACAGGCCAAAGCGGAAGGCTTTACGGAACCCGATCCCAAAATCGATTTGAGCGGTATCGACGTGATGCGCAAAATATTGATATTGGCGAGGGAAAGTGGTAACCGTCTAGAAATATCCGATATCGAGAACAAATCCTTCTTACCGAAAGAAAGTCTGGATACCGACAGCAACGCCGATTTTTTCGCCTCCTTAAAGAAACATGAAAAGGATTTTCAGAAATTATATGCGGATGCCCAAAAAGCGGACAGCAAGTTGAAGTATGTTGCCCAATACGAAGATGGGAAAGCAAGTGTCGGCCTACAGCAAATTCCTAAAGGGCATGACTTTTATAATCTCGAAGGAAGTGATAATATTGTGCTTTTCTACACCGAACGCTATCCGAACCAGCCGATGATTATCAAGGGAGCGGGTGCTGGCGCCGATGTAACCGCTTCTGGGATTTTTGCTGATATCATTCGGATCGGGAATTTTTGAAAATAAGTTAATGGGTCCATCTTTAGAACCAGGCAGGCCCGCCTGCCGTACGGGCAGGTTTATTAGGTGTACGGATTTATAAAAAGAGGAACAGCTTAAAAAAATTAAAATGAACACCAACGAACTAAAAATCTTCTGTCCTGCAACCATAGCGAACATTTCTTGCGGGTTCGATGTGCTTGGCGTCGCCTTGGATGCCGTTGGTGATGAAATGATTATTCGGAAGGTTTCCGAAAAGGGCATCCGCATTACTAAGTTGACCGGGCAGAATCTCCCAACCGAAACCCACCTGAACGTGGCCGGCGTGGCCGGACTGGCCTTCTTGGCCGAAAGTGACTATGACGGTGGGTTCGAAATCGAAATCCATAAAAAAATCAAGCCCGGTAGCGGTATCGGCAGTAGTGCGGCCAGTTCCACCGGTGCGGTCTGGGCCATGAACCAACTACTTGACAACCCTTTTTCAAAACTCGAACTAGTGAAATTCGCAATGGAAGGTGAGCGATTGGCCAGCGGGGTCGCCCATGCCGATAACGTCGCCCCTGCAATATTTGGCGGTTTCACCTTGGTGCGTAGCTATGACCCATTGGATATTGTTCCTATTCCAAGTCCCCCACAATTGTGGGCTACGGTCATCCATCCACAAATCGAAGTGCGGACTTCCGATTCGCGAAAGATCCTAAAAACGAACATCACCTTGGCCGACGGCATCAAACAATGGGGCAATGTCGGCGGATTAATAGCGGGACTCTTTACCGAGGACTACGACCTCATCGGCCGTTCATTGATCGATCATATCGTCGAACCCATCCGCTCGATATTGATTCCCGGGTTCGATAAGGTCAAATACGTTTCTCTAGAAGCGGGGGCCCTTGGTTGTGGTATTTCAGGTTCCGGGCCTTCAATCTTTGCTTTTAGCAAAGGCGAAGAAAACGCACGAAACGTGGCTCAAGCCATGAAAGAAATCTATAGGAAAATCGGAATCGATTATGATGTGCATGTTTCTAAGGTGAATGTTGATGGCATCCGTGTACTCTAAGAAACACCGTACACCGTGCATCTGGCTTCCGACCTTTTTCAGGCGATTACATTTTCAAATTGACAAATTATAAAACCTCTAAATTGAACTACTACAGCCTAAACAAACAAGCCCCCAACGTATCTTTCAAGGATGCGGTCATTAAAGGTATAGCACCGGATAAGGGCTTATACTTTCCTGAAAGTATCACTCCCCTACCCGATTCATTTTTTGAGAACATCGAGAATTTATCACATCACGAAATTGCCTTTCAGGCCATTCGCCAATTCGTTTCTGACGATCTCCCCGATACGGTTTTGAAGGATATTTTAAAGGAAGTGCTGGACTTCGAGTTCCCTATAGTTGCCATCGAGAAAAACGTCGCGACCCTCGAACTCTTCCACGGCCCCACTATGGCATTTAAAGATGTCGGTGCACGGTTTATGGCGCAGTGCTTAGGCTATTTTTCGCGCGGGGAACAATCCGAGGTAACCGTTTTAGTGGCCACTTCCGGCGATACCGGCGGTGCTGTGGCCAATGGCTTTTTAGGAGTCGATGGCGTAAAAGTAGTCATACTCTACCCTAGTGGAAAAGTGAGCGATATCCAAGAACGGCAGCTCACCACTTTAGGACAAAACATAACCGCCTTGCAGGTGGACGGTACCTTCGACGACTGCCAAAAAATGGTCAAGTCTGCTTTTCTAGACGATGAACTGCTGGTGAAAATGCAATTGACCTCGGCAAACTCGATCAATGTAGCGAGATGGCTTCCGCAATTGTTCTATTTTCTTTTTGCCTATAAGGCT
>RCMY010002662.1_pt1 | contig 16106 bp, 16 predicted proteins | sample 2041341 | NCBI WGS metagenome assembly RCMY01 (sample SAMN09708234, study PRJNA481090) | Marine sediment metagenome, whole genome shotgun sequencing project. | reverse complement strand
AGTTATCGACGGCAAGGGTGTGTTGAACAACCGGCTGTCGGAATACTTCATGAAGGGGCTCGCGCAAATTGGCGTGCCGACCCATTTCATCAAGCGTCTGAACATGCGCGAGCAGTTGATACGCTCGGTCGAGATCATCCCGCTTGAGGTCATCGTGCGGAACTACGCCGCCGGCACCATGTCCAAGCGTCTTGGTCTGGAAGAGGGCACACAATTGCCGCGCCCGATCATTGAATTTTGCCTCAAGGACGACGCCCTCGGCGATCCGTTGGTGTCCGAAGAGCACATCCTCGCGTTTGGCTGGGCCAGCCAGCAAGACCTAGACGACATGATCGCGCTGGCGCTTCGGGTGAACGACTTTATGTCGGGCTGCATGATGGCCGTAGGCATCAAACTGGTGGACTTTAAGATCGAGATCGGTCGTGTCTGGGACGGCGATTTCCAACGCCTTGTCGTCGCCGACGAGATCAGCCCTGATAGCTGTCGCTTGTGGGACATGGAGACCGGGCAGAGGTTCGACAAGGACGTCTTTCGCCGTGACCTCGGCAACCTCGCCGAAGCCTACACCGAAGTCGCCCGCCGCCTTGGAGTTTTGCCGTCGAACGTGACCCACGCGACAAAGCCGACGCTTATCAACTAAGAACTTTTCGAGGTATCGAAATGAAAGCACGTGTTCATATCATGCTGAAATCCGGCGTCTTGGATCCGCAAGGCGAGGCGATACGCCACGCACTTGGCACGCTTGGGTTTGACGGCGTTCAAGGTGTGCGCCAAGGCAAAGTGATTGAGATCGAACTGGCAGCCAGTGACGCCGATACAGCCCAGGCCGAGGTCGCCAAGATGTGTGAAGCGCTACTCGCGAATACCGTGATCGAAAGCTATCAAGTCGAGATCCTCTGATGCGCGCCGCAATCCTTCGCACCTATAACGAAGACCTGTCGATCGAAGACGTCGCGCAGCCCGATTGCCCTGATGACGGCGTTGTTTTGCGGGTGCTGGCCTGTGGTATTTGCCGCTCGGACTGGCACGGTTGGGTCGGGGAACACCCCCGCGTCAAGCCGGGACAAATCGGCGGGCATGAATACTGCGGTGAAGTCGTCGAGGCCGGACCAAACGCCACCTTCGCCCTTGGCGACCGCCTGATCGCCCCATTTATCCTGGCATGCGGCACCTGTCCGAACTGTCGCTCGGGGGCGTCCAACACTTGTATAGATGCGCGCCTTCCAGGTTTCGTAGAGCCCGGTGCATTTGCCGAATACGTCGCCGTCCCGCGGGACCACAATCTTGCACGACTGCCCGACGATATGTCTCCGGCCCTAGCTGCGGCGCTTGGCTGTCGGGTGACGACCGCGTGGCACGCCTTAACCGACCGCGCGGCGCTGCAACCCGGCGAATGGCTCGCCGTCCACGGCACTGGCGGTATCGGTCTTGCCGCGATGCTCTTGGGGCGCGCACTCGGAGCGCGCGTTATCGTCACCGATATTGTGCCGGAAAAGCTTGCCCACGCTAAAACCCTCGGCGCGGCGTACGCGATTGACGCAAGCGACGGAGAAAGTGCGGCGCGCATCCGTGAGATTACCGGGGGCGGAGCGCATGTCTCGCTGGAAGCGCTTGGGTTTTCCGCCACTGTCGCCGCCTCACTGGCCTGTTTGCGCCCGCTTGGGCGGCACGTGCAGGTCGGCTTGCCGGTTGGTCAACACGCGGTGCAGCCGATTAATTTGAACACGGTCTACATGGGCAACCTTGCGATCTTTGGCACACGCGGCATGCCCGCGTGGCGCTACCCGTCGCTATTGTCGCTGATCGAAGGCGGTGCGGTTGATCTGTCGCCGATTGTTGCGCGCGAAGTCGCCCTGTCCGAGACGGGCCGCGAACTTGCCGCGTTTAACGGGCCCATGCCGCCAGGCGTTGCGGTCATCACGGATTTTCTAAACTGATGGGTGTGAAATGAAGGCCGCTGTTCTCGTCTTTCCGGGGTCCAACTGCGACCGCGATCTGGCCGTTGCATTTCGCCAAGCGGGTTGCGACGTCGATATGGTTTGGCACAAAGACACCGAACTGCCGCGGGACGTTGATGTCGTAGGCATTCCGGGAGGGTTCTCGTTTGGCGACTATCTGCGCTGCGGTGCTATCGCGGCCCGTTCGCCAATCATTGACGCGGTCAAATCACATGTCGAACGCGGCGGCTTTGCGGTCGGGATATGCAACGGTTTTCAGGTGCTGGTGGAAACCGGCCTTTTGCCCGGAGCCTTAATTCGAAACGCAGGCCTGAAATTCATCTGCAAACCGGTCGCCCTTACGGTGGAAACCACGGCTAGTGATTTTACCAACGGCTATTCCAAAGGCCAGACCGTGATGTATCCGGTGGCGCATCACGATGGCAATTATACCGTTGACGCCGACACACTGAAGGCGCTGAACGATCAGGACCGCGTGGCGTTTCGCTACGCGCAGGACCTGAACGGCTCGACTGATCGGATCGCCGGCATCTTGTCGGAAAACCGCCGTGTTTTGGGTCTGATGCCGCATCCTGAGCGCGCCGCTGACCCCGCGTTGGGTGGCGCGGATGGTGCCGAATTGTTCCGGTCTTTGGCGATTGCGACAGTCTCGGCTTGAGCGGATCGCACAGAGGCCTTAGATTTGGGCCATGAGCGAGGCTCCACGCAAAAGCGCGATCAAAATTGTCAGTTCCCGCTGGCCGCTGCGGATGATGATGATTTCCGTCATCTCGACCGCCGTGGCCGTTGTTTGGGTGACCAACCAACTGTTGACCGAGCGATTTACCGAAGCCACGCGCACCCGTGCTGAGGTGCGGCTCGCGCTTTATTCCGGTAACATCTTAAGCGAACTGCAACGAAACCAGATTGTGCCGCAACTGCTGGCGCGTGACCAAACCCTAATCGGCGCGCTGAACTCTTTAGATTTTACGCAATCTTCGCAGCGCCTGATTTCCTACCGCGACGAGATTGGCGCGGCCGGTCTGTTCCTTTTGGATTCGAGCGGGAGGTCGGTGGCGGTAACTGATCGTGAGAAGCTGGGCTCGCTTCATCGCTCAGCGCCATATTTTGTTGAAGCATTGCGGTCTAGCGAGACTGTTTTTACGACCAACATCGACGAGAATGGCACGCGGTTGTTTTCCTATTCCCGCAAACTTGAGACCGCAGGCAGTCCGATCGGTGTGATTGTGGTCAAGTTGAATTTACAGCAGTTTGAAAGTGCTTGGGCCGGGTTCACGGATGCGGTCATTGTGTCTGACAGCGAAGGCCAGATCCTTCTTTCGACCGAAAGCCGCTGGCGTGGGTTGAACGAAAACGATGCGCTGGAGCTTCGCTCAGCACCTTCAGCGATCCAACGTGCGATCCGTGCCACTGCCGATTGGTCGGTGCTGCCCATTGATGCATATGTCGAAGGGCAGGCGGTGATGCGCCAGGAGGCGCGGGTCGGATTTCAGGGCTGGCGGATGGCCAGTTTCACGACCTATGCTGGTGTACGCGAGCGGGTGAACGCGTTTATCGCACTTGAGATCATGGGTTTTGCGATCATATTGGCGGTCGGGTTCTACTTTGCCAGCCGCAAAGCGACCTCACGTTTGGTTGTGTTTCAACGAGAATCGGCGGAGCTTCGCCAGTTGAACGCCGCGCTGCAGCGAGAAATTGCCGAGCGCGAAAGGGCCGAACGGAACCTCGAAGTGGCCGAGCAAACCATCCAGCAATCGTCGAAACTGGCGATCCTGGGCGAGATGTCAGCGGCCGTCAGCCACGAGTTGAACCAGCCGTTGGCGGCGATGAAAACCTATCTCGCTGGCGCGAAACTATTGCTGCAGCGCCATCGCCCGGACGAGGCTCTGTCGTCGTTCCAGCGCATCGACGATCTGATCGAACGAATGGGCGCAATCACGCGGCAGTTGAAATCCTATGCGCGCAAAGGCGGCGATGCCTTTGAATCCATTGATGTAAGGGACTCTGTGTCCAGTGCTTTGTCGATGATGGAACCACAACTCAGGCAGCGTAAGATGGCGATCAATTCGTCTTTGCCCCGCGAACCGGTCTTTGTCGTGGCCGACCGCATCCGTCTGGAACAGGTGTTGATCAACCTGTTGCGCAACGCCCTTGATGCGACCAAAGGCGTGCCCGATCCAGAGGTCAATCTGATCGTCTCGGTGGCCGAAGACATGCTGATCACAGTGCGTGACAACGGGGTCGGTATCGAGGACCTCGAAAGCCTGTTCGAGCCGTTTTACACCACCAAAGCCCCTGGCGACGGTGTGGGGCTGGGGCTTGCTATTTCGTCTGGGATCGTCAACGACCTTGGCGGTCGCCTGACGGCAAAAAACGTGGCGACCGGCGGAGCTGTGTTCGAGATCAGCCTGCCGCTTGCAGAATTGGCGGCTGGGCAAGCCGCAGAATAACAGCGAGGACGCCCCTATGGCTCAGGCAATGAAGATCGCGATCGTCGACGACGAACAGGACATGCGACAATCCATCAGCCAATGGCTGGCTTTGTCGGGTTTTGACACCGAGACATTCTCAAGCGCGGAAGACGCATTGAAGAACCTTGGCACCGAGTACCCGGGCGTCGTGGTCAGCGACATCAAAATGCCAGGCATGGACGGGATGGCCTTTTTGAAACGTCTGATGGGTGTGGATTCTGCACTCCCGGTGATCATGATCACCGGCCACGGAGACGTGCCAATGGCAGTTGAAGCGATGCGCGTCGGGGCGTTCGATTTCCTCGAAAAGCCGTTCAACCCCGACAAAATGACCGAGCTTGCCAAACGCGCTACAAATGCGCGGCGATTGACGCTGGATAACCGGGCTTTGCGACGCGAACTGTCGGATGGCTCAGGCATCATCAAGAAGCTGGTCGGAGCCTCTCCGGTGATGGAGCGGTTGCGTGAGGACATACTCGATCTGGGGCAGGCGGATGGCCATGTTCTGATCGACGGCGAGACCGGCACCGGCAAGACGCTTGTGGCCCATGCGTTGCATGCAGTCGGAGCGAAGGCAGGCAAGAAGTTTGTGTTGTTCTCCTGCGCGGCCCATGAAGAAGATGCGCTTGCTGCGCGCCTTTTTGGCCCCAATGATACCGACGACCGTCTTCCATTGTTGGAAGAGGCACGCGGCGGGACGTTGGTTCTGGAAGACATCGAAGCTTTGCCTGAAAAGTTGCAGGCTCGGCTGCTCACATGGATGAACGAGCAGGGGACGCCGGCGGAAACGCGCATAGTGGCGGTCAGCAACCTGCAAGAGGCGGGGCGCACCTGCGAAGACGCGCTACGTCCCGATCTGTTTTACCGGTTGGCCGCGATGAAGATCACTCTGCCGCCCTTGCGCCAGCGGGGCGAGGATATCCTGTTGTTATTCCAACGCTTTTCGGAACAGTTCGCCGAGGAGTACGGCTGCGACACGCCGGAAGTCAGCGCGCAAGAAGCCGCACAATTGCTGCAAGCGCCGTGGCCCGGCAACATCCGTCAATTGTTGAACATTGCCGAGCGCGCGGTTTTGCAATCGCGACGGGGCTCGGGGACGATTGCGTCCCTGTTGATGGCCGACAGCGATGACACCGACATGAACGTCACCACTGAAGGCAAGCCGCTAAAAGAATACGTTGAGGCCTTTGAGCGGATGCTGATCGACAACACGATGCGCCGCCATCGCGGTTCGATCGTGAATGTTATGGATGAATTGTGCCTGCCACGTCGCACGCTCAACGAAAAAATGGCCAAGTACGGCTTGCAGCGCTCGGAATACCTTTAGGGCCTGCAATCGATGCAAATGACGGTGTGGGGGCTCTGCCCCCGCGCGAAATCGCGCTCCTCCTTTAGGTATTTGCGAAAGGGTGAAAGCCGCGTTAATCGTCGTGAAAACGTCAAAGTTCGGGATTGTCTTTTGTCCCCATCCGCCCTTATGTTGGCGAGGCAGGGAACGGGAGCCATGTGCTTCCCCTACGCTCCTGCAAAAGTTTCGCTGTTCCAGTCATTTAGCTCAAGTGTTTTGAGCGGGCTGGCCCGGCACACCGACCATCTGGTCGATACACCGAATTGCCCGTGACGCATGCTTATCGCGCCGGGCCATGAACGGGCGCCTCCATAAGGCGCCGGAGAAGAACCGCGATGACGCGCGCGAGGACATCACAGAGCATGTCCCCGACCTTGATAGGTCGGGCCCCGTTGGCTACGCCGCGTCCAGTCGCCTTTAACAGTGTCATGTCATCTAGCCCTTTTCCCTTTAAGCGGAGGGCTTTTGGCGTGCGCGGAAAGTCAACATGTCAAAGAAAATGCTTATCGATGCCACTCACGCGGAAGAGACCCGTGTTGTGGTGGTCGACGGAAACAAGGTCGAAGAGTTCGATTTTGAGTCTGAAAACAAACGCCAACTTGCCGGGAACATCTATCTCGCAAAAATAACTCGGGTCGAACCTTCGCTTCAGGCGGCGTTCGTTGACTATGGCGGCAATCGCCACGGGTTCTTGGCGTTCTCGGAAATTCACCCAGATTATTACCAGATCCCTGTTGCGGATCGCGAAGCGCTTTTGGCCGAAGAGATCGCCTTTGCCGAGGCCGAGGCCGCCGAGGAAGAAAAGCCAAAGAAGCGGCGCACGCGTGGCGGCCGGTCGCGGTCGAAGGCTGCCGAGATCGAGACCAAGGACGAGTCCGTTTCAGCCGAAGCTGAGACCGATGAGTCCGCAACGTCTGAAACCGACGAGCCGGCATCCGAAGCCAGCCCTGAGGTGGATGCACCTGAGGCTCCTGAAGCGGATACTGCCAAAGTGATCCCCGGAATGGATGTGGTCGATTTGGACAACGAGGCCGGTGATGTGGCCCCGATCCTTGATGAAGACGGTGACGATGATACGCCGTATTCTGCGATGGATACCGCAGCAGAAACCGACGATTCGATTGAATCTGTGTCCGACGATGACACGCAAGAGGATATTCGTCCGCCGCGCAGGTCGCGTCCACGTCGTTACAAAATCCAAGAAGTCATCAAAGTGCGCCAGATCCTTTTGGTGCAGGTCGTCAAAGAAGAGCGCGGCAACAAAGGCGCGGCTTTGACAACGTATCTCAGCCTTGCCGGGCGCTACTGCGTCCTTATGCCGAACACCGCACGCGGTGGTGGCATTTCGCGCAAGATCACCCAGATAGGTGACCGCAAAAAGCTGAAAGAGATCGCCACTGAAATTGATGTGCCGAAAGGGGCGGGGCTGATCATTCGGACTGCTGGTGCCAAGCGCACCAAGACCGAGATCAAGCGCGACTACGAATACCTTCAACGCATGTGGGAGCAGATCCGCGAGTTGACGTTGAAATCCATCGCACCGGCGCAGATTTATGAAGAAGGCAACCTGATCAAACGTTCGATCCGCGATCTTTACAGCCGCGAGATTGAAGAAGTTCTTGTCGAAGGCGAATTCGGATATCGCACGGCCAAAGACTTTATGAAAATGATCATGCCGAGCCACGCCAAGAACGTAAAGCTTTACGCCGATGCGATGCCTTTGTTCGCGCGCTATCAGGTGGAAAGCTATCTGTCGGGGATGTTCAATCCGAACGTACAGCTGAAATCTGGTGGTTACATTGTCATCGGGATCACCGAAGCGCTGGTTGCGATCGACGTGAACTCGGGCAAGGCGACCAAAGAGAACACGATTGAAGATACCGCGCTGAAAACCAACCTTGAAGCGGCTGAAGAAGTTGCGCGCCAACTGCGCCTGCGCGACCTTGCTGGCCTCATCGTGATCGACTTCATCGACATGGAAGAACGTCGCAACAACGCCTCGGTCGAAAAGCGGTTCAAGGACAAGTTGAAAACGGATCGCGCCCGCATTCAGGTCGGGCGGATATCCGGCTTTGGCCTGATGGAAATGTCGCGTCAACGCCTGCGTCCGGGCATGCTTGAGGCCTCGACCCAGCCGTGTCCGTCGTGTCATGGCACCGGGCTTATCCGGTCCGTCGACAGTCTTGGTTTGACGATCTTGCGCCAACTTGAAGAAGAAGGCGTACGCAATCGGTCTCGTGAAGCTTTGGTCAAAGCGCCTGTGTCGATCATTAACTTCCTGATGAACTACAAGCGCGAGCACGTGGCTCAGATCGAGGCGCGCTATGGGATGGCGGTGCGAATGGAAGCAGATCCATTCCTGATCTCGCCTGACTTCACGATTGAGAAGCTCAAGACCGCGACACGCGTCATTGATACGTCGCAGCCTGTGGTATCGGTCGACGCCGCGTTGATGGCTGAGATTGAAGAAGAAATGGCGGCAGAAGCGGTTGCCGAGGTGGATGAGGACGAGATTTCCGAAGCACCGCGCGCCGAGGAAGACAACAACGATGACCGGCCCAAAAAGCGCCGTCGGCGCCGTCGGCGTCGTCGGGGTGGTGCCGGGCGCGATGGAGACGATGCATCTTCGGACGAGAACGGTCAGGCGGCGCAATCCGGTGAGGCCGCACCTTCCGAAGGCGAAACGCCAAGTGAAGTGCCTGTAGAGGCATCGAGCGAAGCTGCACCTGAGGCTGTGTCCGAGGGCGAAGCTGAGCCTGCGAAGAAACCAAAGCGCACACGAACGCGTCGCAAGAAGGATGCGCCTGTCGCAGCTGAAGAAAGCGCTGATGCGGTTGCAGTCGTAGCTGAGGCTTCAGAGCCAAGCACCGATGCAACCCCTGAAGCGGTTGCTGAAGAAGAGGCTCCAAAGCCAAAGCGCAAACGTGCGCCGCGTAAGAAAAAGACCGACGACGTTGTGGCGGAAGCTCCGACAGAGCCAGTGGTCGCCGTAGCAGAGCCCGCCCCGGTCGCGCCGGTGTTTGAACCGGAACCAGCACCATCGCCGGAACCAGCGCCAGCACCTGAACCGGCTCATCAGCCCGAGCCTGTCATGGTTGCAGATGTTCCGGCACTGGAAGAAAAGCCTGCCAAGCCACGCAAGCGGGGTTGGTGGTCAGTGGGGCGGTAGTAACACTGCCTTACTTCCGCTTGATAAGATACGTCTGAACGCCACCCTCGTCGGTGGCGTTCAGCATTTCATGGCCCTGCTCAGCACAGAAATGTGGCATATCGACAACGGCGGCCGGATCGTCGGCCCTCACTTCCAAAACCTCACCGGAGCCCATCGCACGCAAGCGTTTGGCTGCTTTCAAAACGGGCAAGGGGCACAAGAGGCCGGTCGCATCGAGAGTGTCATGCGGTGTCATAGGCGGTTCGCTAAGCGGGATGTTACAGTTTGTCCACCGAGATTTGAGGTCTTGTGTCGTGACGCGGAGGTCAATCCCGCATAAGCCGGTGTTCGAAGGGACTTTTAATGTTCGGTTTTGATCTGTTTGACGCCTCGCTTTTACCAGCCATGACCATTGCGTTGGTGGCGGGTGTCTTGTCGTTCCTGAGCCCCTGCGTTCTGCCGATTGTGCCGCCCTATCTGGCCTATATGGGCGGAATATCCGTCACCGAGATGCAAGGCGGTGAGCGCGCCGCGCGCCGCCGCACAATGATCGCGGCCTTGTTTTTCGTGATGGGCCTGTCGACAGTTTTCATGATCCTTGGCTTCACAGCCTCGGCGTTTGGGCGATTTTTCCTCACCAATCAGGACTGGTTCGTCACCGCCGCAGGCGTGGTCATCATGATTTTCGGCGCGCATTTCGTTGGGGTGTACCGCATAGGGTTCATGGACCGCGAGATGCGTGTGGACGCCGGCGACCGGGGCGGATCGGTGTTTGGCGCTTATGTGCTGGGTCTTGCCTTTGCGTTTGGGTGGACGCCCTGCATTGGGCCAATTTTAGGTGCGATCTTGTCGATAGCAGCTTCTGAAGCGGACGTCGTGCGCGGCACCACATTGCTTGCGGCCTATGCGGCGGGGTTGGGTATTCCGTTCTTATTGGTGGCGGCGTATTTCCCTCGAATGACCCGCCTCATGGGATGGATGCGCCAACATATGGAGCGGATCGAGCGCATAATGGGGCTGCTTTTGTGGACCGTGGGCCTATTAATGCTGACCGGCAGTTTTACCGACTTCGCTTGGTGGCTGAACGAGCAGTTCCCAGTTTTGCAGACATTCGGCTGATTTCGGACACATTGTTTCGCGATCCGTTCGCGGACTTAGGTTGTTCAAATGCATTGGAAAAAGAGGTTTCTTTCCGGGCGGGCCATAAGTTAGTCTCGCCCCTATGCTGCAACGCCGAAAATCACAGGTTTCACGACGTCGGGTATTCTATATCCCCGGCTACGATCCCAATCCGCCGCGCCGCTACCGCGAACTTTACCGAACCGAAAGCCGCAAACAGGCGCAAGTGTCGGGCTATGAGATCGACCAGAAATCCGAAGGCCGCGATACCGGTTGGCGGGTGCGCGCCCAAGTTGATGGCGCGCGTACGGTAAGCAAAGTGGACGTTTTGGTCTGGCATGATCTTGTGCGCGACTCGATGCGTGCCGGGATTGCCGGGACTTATTTTGCACTGGTCCGTACCTGTTGGATTTATCTGTCTACGGGGACATTCCGCCGCCTGAGTTGGCTCGCCAAGGGGCCGGTCCTAGCGGCTCTTTATCCGGTTGTGATGCTTCTTGCGCAGCTTGTCGCAGCATTGACTGTGGCCAGCGCGGCTGCTGGGTTTGCGGTTTGGACCACATATTGGGCCGGTGGGCTTGCGATGGCGGCTTTGGGGCAAGATGCGGACACCAGTAATTGGGTTTGGGCATTGGTCGGCGCGGGTGTCTTTTGGGCGCTTTTCTTACCGTTGTCTCTTGGGATTTTGCGGTGGTTTAAGTCGATGGATGACAAAACCTACGCCTACTATCTGATGCAGGACTACGCCTATTCGGCCTCCAGACGAGGCGCTTTCCCGGACGAGATCGAAGCCCGACTGCACGAATTCCGCCACCGTATCGAGGCCGCTTTACGCGAGGATGTCGACGAAGTTTTAATCGTGGGCCACAGTTCCGGCGCTCAGATGGCAGTGTCGATTGTGGCGGACATTGTGCGTCTGAAGCGCGTTTCCCAAAACGGACCCGCGCTGTCGCTTTTGACGCTTGGGCAAGTAATCCCGATGGTCAGTTTCCTGCCGGATGCCAAGCGCGTGCGGCGCGATTTACGCCTTTTGTCTACGGCGCAAGAAATCACCTGGGTCGATGTATCGGCGCCCTCGGACGGCTGTTGTTTCGCGCTGACCGACCCGGTTTCGGTCTCGGGCGTGTCCCCCGGCAGTAGCCAGCAATGGCCATTGATCTTGTCGGCGGCCTTTAGCCAAACCCTGTCACCGGAATGGATGGCGCGTTTGAAATGGCGATTCTTCCGCCTGCATTTCCAGTACATTTGCGCCTTTGATCGACCGGGCGATTTTGACTACTTCAAGATCACTGCTGGCCCCCAGACTTTGGGCGCACGATTCCGAGGGCGGCGCACGTCTCCAAGCCGGATCGACGTAGTGGCATCGCGCTTTACTTCCACCGTGGCATGATCCCGCCAAAACCGGCGACACGCCCGGACCGGGTCTCGCTTTGGCGTTATTGGCGGTTATTTCGCAAGGACATTCTGTCGGCACAACCGGCACGTCTCTATCGCGCTCGGATGGCCGAATTTCGTACTCCGTTTTTCCGCTCGTACTTGATTAACGAACCCGATCTTATCAATACGGTGCTTAAGGATCGTCCACAGGATTTCCCGAAATCCACCCGGGTCACCTCGGGACTATCGCCGCTTTTGGGGCGTTCGGTATTTGTAACAAATGGCGCGGAGTGGGAGCGGCAGCGGCGCATTATTGACCCGGCATTCGAGGGCGGGCGTGTCGGTGAGGCGTTTCCCGCGATGATCGCCGCCGCCGAAAGCGCGGTCGCGCGATTGCAGGATGGACCCTTGGATGTCGAGGCCTGGGCCAGTCACGCTACTGCTGACGTAATCTTTAGAACATTGTTTTCATTGCCAATAGAAGACGCATTGGCGCGCGAAACCTTCGCGGCGTTTCGCACGTTTCAACGGGAACAACCAGTTGCCACTGCTTCGGCCTTGATCCCGTGGTTACCGGTTTTTCATCGCAAACCAGCGCGTATTGCCGCACGCCGCTTGCGCCATCTCATCGGCAACTTGGTAGATGCGCGGCAGTCAATGATCGACTGCGGGACCGCTCCGGATGATCTGGCAACCAAGATCATGACCACGCCGGATCCGGACACCGGGGCGTGCTTTGATCGCCAAGAGACGATTGATCAAGTCGCAATCTTCTTTCTTGCAGGCCATGAGACAAGTGCGGCGCTTTTGGGCTGGACGCTTTGGTTGCTGGCGGCCTCAGAAGAGTGGGGCGACACGGTGGCAAAGGAGGCACTCACGTTCTGGAAAGTGCCTTCCGTCGGAGGTCTCTCTAAAATGCCAATCACCCGCAACGTGATACGGGAAACGCTCAGGCTCTACCCACCAGTTCCAATGTTCGTGCGTGAAACGACCAGACCCGAGACCTTCCGAAGTCGCAAAGTATCCCCGGGCGCGCAAATCGTTATTTCGCCCTGGCATCTGCATCGACACGAACGTCATTGGCACGACCCGGATGTGTTTGACCCGGCGCGCTGGGACACCGACGCGGGGCGCGCATCGTCGCGCGCGGCCTTTGTGCCGTTCTCAAGTGGTGCGCGGGTCTGCCCCGGTGCGGGGTTTGCAATGGCCGAAGCTGCGGTGTTGTTGTCGGCGACGATGCGGGCGTATCGGTTTGAACCTTGCGACGACCCGGTGCCGGTGGCGCATCTGACGGTGCGGGCGCGCGATGGAATCACTCTGATGGCGCGGGCGCGTTAATCCGCCTGAGCATGCTTTAGGACATAGACACGGATGGCCGACGCAAGGCCCGATTCTGTTCCTCGCTCGGCGTCAATTTCCGCCGCCAGATCATTGATTGCACGCCCTTCTTCTTCGGCGATTGTTCGGAACGCTTGCCAAAACGCATCCTCAAGCGACACCGACGTCCGATGTCCGCGCAAAGTCAGAGAGCGTTTGACAGGACGTGCGCTCATGGCTCTTTTTTGTGCGCCTCGTGCTTTTTCATCGCCGCAGCGGCTTTTTTGGCCTCGGCCAGTTTATCTGCCTTTGAGCGGCCATATTTGAAGGCGTTTCCGTCGGTCTCGGCCTTGCGGGCGTTCTTTAATTTTTCTTTGCGAGCGCGGTTCAGGTTGGCCGTGTTCATGACTTTGGTCCAATCATTTTTTCTGGGCGGACGACACTGTCAAAAGTCGCCTCGTCCACGAAGCCAAGCGCGATGGCCTCCTGTTTCAGTGTGGTGCCGTTCTTGTGCGCGGTCTTGGCGACAGTGGTCGCGTTGTCGTAGCCGATGGTGGGCGCTAACGCTGTAACCAGCATCAGGCTTTCGCGCATGAGCTGGTCGATGCGCGCTTCGTTTGCGCGGATGCCTGCCACACAGTTGTCGGTGAAAGCCATTGCGGCATCGCCCAAAAGTTGCATGGATTGCAGTACGTTATAGGCCATCATCGGCTTGTAAACGTTGAGTTCGAAGTGTCCTTGGCTGCCCGCAAACCCGACAGCTGCGTCGTTGCCGATGACATGGGCACAGACTTGGGTCATGGCTTCGCATTGGGTTGGGTTGACCTTGCCGGGCATGATCGACGAGCCGGGCTCGTTTTCAGGTAACAGCAATTCGTAAAGGCCACAGCGCGGCCCCGAGCCCAAAAGCCGGATATCGTTGGCGATCTTGAAGAGGCTCGCGGCAGTCGCTTTCAGCGCGCCCGACATCGCGACCATGGCGTCGTGGGCGGCGAGAGCTTCGAATTTGTTTGGCGCGGTGACGAAGGGCAGGCCGGTGATGCGCGCCATGTTGGCGGCGACTTCGGTGTCCCAGCCGGGCCGTGTGTTAAGACCAGTGCCGACGGCCGTGCCGCCTTGGGCCAATTCGTAGATATCGCCAAGCGACGCTTCGATGCGTTCGATAGATTTGGCGACCTGATGCGTGTATCCGGAGAACTCTTGTGCCAGCGTCATCGGCGTGGCGTCCATCGTGTGGGTGCGGCCGATCTTGATGATACCGTCGAATTCCGCGACTTTGGCTTCAAGGGCTGCGTGGAGGTGCTTCAACCCCGGCAAAGTCACGTCGCGGGCCGTCATTGCGGTGGCGATGTGCATGGCTGTGGGGAATGTGTCGTTGGACGATTGGCCCATGTTGCAGTGGTCGTTGGGGTGGACCGGGTCTTTTGAGCCAATCACGCCGCCCATGATTTCGATAGCGCGGTTGGCGATGACCTCGTTGGCGTTCATGTTTGACTGGGTGCCGGAGCCGGTCTGCCAGACCACCAACGGAAAGTGATCGTCTAGCTTGCCCGAGACGACTTCGCCTGCGGCTTCGATCATCGCGGTGGCTTTGTCGCCGTCGAGCACACCTGCGGCTTGGTTGGCTTCGGCGCAGGCCTGCTTAATCACACCCAAGGCGCGCACTATGGCGACGGGCTGTTTTTCCCAACCGATGGGAAAGTTGATCAGACTGCGCTGAGTTTGGGCCCCCCAGTATTTGTCGGAAGGGACCTCAAGCGGGCCAAAGCTATCGGTTTCGGTACGGGTGGTGGTCATGGCTTAAGCTCTCCTCGCGACATTTCGAGAGAAAGCTATAGGCAAGCCCGGGCTTGGGCGCAATCATGCAAGACCTCTTCAGGCAAGGCGGCGGGAGCGAGCTGTGGCAAGGATGGGGTGGGTTTCGAAGGCGTCGCGCAGACGGTCCTGCATCGAACGCACGCTTTCGCCGTAGAAATAGAATACCGTTTTGTCGGCGCGCTTGGTCCAGCCGCGGTTAATGGCGAGGCCCTTCATTGCGTCGGCGCAGGTTCGCGCAAGGTCGCGCCGGGCCGGTGCATCGGGTGCGAGGACGCTGTCGATGGAAATTTCGAGGCCCTCGGCACTTCCGAACATCACCGGTTCGCCGCCTTCGGCGCGTCGGATCGAAGATCCATAGGGGGCGTGGAGAAATTCGAGCATGTTGGCCACGCTTTCGAGACCATCCCGCGATGCATTGCGCAAACCGAGATAAAGCGTGACGCCGCAAATGTCGTCGGGGCCGGCTTCGTGGGCGCGCACTTTGGTGAGGGTGCCCATGGCCGTGGCGGCAAGTTGGCGGTTCAACGGTTCGCCGAACACTTTGGCGGCGTCGCGGTGGCCCATTCGAATGGGCAGGCGGGCCTCGACGAAGGTGACGTCGATGGTGGTCGGTTTCAATTTAAGATCGCGAAAAAACATCAATATACTCCCCGGCGCTATGGGAAGATACTGGTGGTCAATCATGGCGCGAGGCCGGGGAAATTGGGGCGAAAGTGCGGCGGATTATTTCCGAAAACTGTCGAGACTGACGATCTCGGCGTTGCCAGTGTCGTCTTTTGTTTCCAATTCGGATTCAGCGCCGTCTTTGTCGCTGTTTTGATCGTCGTCTTCGTCCTGGGTTTCGAATCGCAGGCCAAATTCAACGGACGGGTCCACGAAGGTGCGGATCGCGTCGTAGGGGATGTAGAGTGGTTCCGGCGAGTCGCCAAAGTTCAGCGTGACCGAAAAGCCCTCGTTGGTGACGTCGAGATTATCGAACCAATGCTGCATCACCACGGTCATCTCGTCGGGGTAACGATCGCTGAGCCAATCGGCAATTTCGACGTCGGGATGCATCGTGTCAAAGGTGATAAAGAAGTGGTGCTGACCCGGCAGACCATGTTCGGAGACGTCGTTCAAAACGTTCTGAATAAGCCCCCGCATGGCGCGGTGCATCAGGTTGCCGTAGTCGATGATCCGCGTCATGCCGTCTCCCTCATCTTGGTCCAGCATAAGAGATTCGGACCCGATGAAAAGGTGTCACGAGTGATTTTGCGTGCTTAGAACGCAAGACCCGCCAAGAGGCCCAAAAGCGCGCCAATTCCCAAGGTCTTACCCAGTCCGACGTTCATCAACAAGAGCAGGAATGCGCCGATGATGGCGATTCCTGCGGCCACTGGATCAAGTGAGTTGAGTGAGGGTGCGATGATCGAAACCGGACCAAAGGTCGCTGTGCCGATAGATTGAAAGACGACGTGGGCGGCAAACCACAGCGAGAGGTTTAAGATCACACCGACGACGCAAGCTGTGATCGCGGCGAGGGCGCCAGCAAGGCGCGCGTTGGCGGT
>RCMY010006121.1_pt1 | contig 16113 bp, 15 predicted proteins | sample 2041341 | NCBI WGS metagenome assembly RCMY01 (sample SAMN09708234, study PRJNA481090) | Marine sediment metagenome, whole genome shotgun sequencing project. | reverse complement strand
CCGTTTACGAAATAGCCGGTTTTCCCGAGGGCAGCTTCCTGCTTGAACGCTACGCCAGTCCGGAACGCATTGAGCATGGAATAGCTGTCAACGCTGTTTGCGTTAAACGCCTGATCAATCGCTGCAATCCCGGCTTCGTTAATTCCTTTAGACTTCAAAAATTCTCTTGCCGAAATATCATATTTGGAAAAGTCTGGGTCGCTCCAGCTTGAAACATCCGGAAGGGGATTGTTGGCACCGGCAACTACAGGAAAGGCGCTGTCCGGCGTCAAACCTTTCATCCGGCCTTCAAACGGATTGCCACTGAAAGTCGGCCAGTCTTGCTGCGCTAGAAGCGTCCCGTCCTTATGCAGCGCTGTGGCGAGAGGCGGAAAGCCGTAAGGCGTAATCGGAACAGCCAATTTGTCCGCCATAAACCGGATACGCGCATAGCCCCCGCCAACTTGCTCACCGCCTCCTTCGGTCATGCCATGAGCACTTTCAACGGTATAAAGCCGTCCGCCGATACGGTCGCTGCCTTCCAGTACCAGCACATCCTTGCCCGCCTCCGCCAGCAGATTCGCGGCATAGAGACCGGACAGGCCTGCGCCGATAACAATGATCTCCGCGTTGTGCTTTTTGGTCCCGATGGAGCAAGCCGAAAGCATTGAGGTGGCAGCAATGCCGCCCAACAGGGTCCGGCGGCTAATGGTCTTTTGTTGAATGAATGTCATAATTTATGTTTGACAACAAACTGCGGACCAAGGCAAGAATAATTTGTCCGGACAATTACGATAGAGAGTGAAGCGAATGACTCGATTCCTGATAATGATAATGATCGCGTTTATCGGTTCGCCGCTTGCGGCCGCCGAGAGAGCACTGGATGGCGCGCAGATATTGGCATTGGCGCGGGAAGCGGCCGGCGGTGATGGCTGGGCCAATGCCAAAACGCTGTCGCTTTCGGGGCACGCTGTTTTCTATGGTGACGAGGGTCCTGAACCAAAATCCGTTGCCGACGATTACCGTATGTGGCGGGAATATGATCAGAATCGCAAATCAGCGCACGGGGCGGAAGGCAAGGTTAGAATTATCGCCATGTTCGGTGAAAAAACTCTGTTTGAGGTTGGATATGATGGAGACACTACCTGGACCGAGAAGGGCAAAATGCCGAAAGCGCAGGCTGACAAATATTGGTCCACCAATTTCGGGTTCGGAATTATCCGCCATGCGGAGAAACCCGGCTTTGCTGCCACCCGGCTTGCGGATGACTGGTTCGATGGTCATAAAATCTATGTAGTCGAACTGAGAGACCCGCAAGGCGCGCGGACGTTATTCGGGATTGATCAGGAATTTTACGCGATCCGCACCTTGGGCTTCTCCACGCCCAGGGGTTGGCACCGCCGCACCTATCGGGATTTCGTGATGTTGGAAAACCCGCGCTGGTTGCAGGCACGACACGTTACGCTTTATTATGATGACCGCAAATCGAATGAGGTATTCTGGACCGAAACTAAAGTCGATCAACCGATAGATGGCAAGTTGTTTACGCCGCCGAAAGATTAACTGCGCTAGCTAGCCGCGAAAACTACTCTTCGATAGTTCCGAGGATCTTTCGGCACCCTTAACGGTGCAGCTCGCCTGCATCCAGCGCAGGTTCAACCCGACCCGGCTGGCGTCGATATCTGCCCAGCTGTAGCTGACCGCGCTGTCGGGATTGTCAGGCTTGTGGACATATAACACCATGCTGGGACGATTTGTGCTTGGCGGGGGCCAGTACACGGCGCGCATCCGCAGGATGATTCCATCTGCCCCGGTTTCACCGCCCCCGACTCTAACCCGTCCACCCTGATCGTGCAGTTCAAGCTTCTGTGCAAAAAGCCAGTCCGTGCTGCCGTCTTCCTTCTTAGCTTTTTTGGGAACGGCCGCCCAACATTCCACGGCGCGTGCGCGTTTCAATACCGTTTCTGTGCCGTCAGCAAACCTTAGCGAAAGTCCATCCGCATTAATTCCGGTAATCTGATAGGGTTGCTGACACCGCATGCGATTTTGTCGAGCGCTGATATTCCAGCTCTGGTCTTGTTTCGCGAAAAAGCGCGAACAATTGCCAACCTTCAATATTCCATTATTGTCGATTTCGGAAAATGAGATCAGCTTGTCCGATCCCGCTTCCTCACCGTAAGCATCGATTTCCTGCAGCATCAACTGGCCGTCTTTTTCGGTGATCCTGAGTGACAGCCATGGTGGAGGTGTTTTTCCGGCATCGTTTAGAAAATATACCTGCTCTTCGTTGGTATATGTCCCAACAAGCCCTTGCGGAATATCAATAGTTTCTGTTTGGCCGGTTGTGCTGGCTGCAGCCAATATTGAAAGCGCCCATAGTCCGGTCATATCAGTTCTCCCGATTGGAGTGGCAAGGGGTGTAACGTCACGCGCTCGTAGAGCTTGGACCCCCTGTAGAATTTGTCGTCCGTCTCACATTTGCGTTCGCGCGCCGGGTCTTTACCCGTGTCTGAATAGATGAGGAGCGAGTGCCCTTCGAAAGGAGGGCAACCTATGAGCGCACGTTGGTCAACCATGATTTAATCTATGTCTTCTGGAGAGGCTGGAATTGAGGGATGGCTATATTTTCATTTTCCATATTATCTCGCTTTCATCCAAAGTGAGCGTTCATCCAATCCAATCCAATCCAATCCAATCCAATCTAGTCTAGTCTAGTCTCATATTAGTCAGTCAAATGTCCAGATAAAATTTGTCCGGACAGGTTGATGAATTCTGGCTATCTATTTGATCGGAATCAATGTGCGGACAGAACTGCTATGCAATGATGCTCCGATAATTCTTTTTACAAGAGACAGGAACATTGATGCTAGAACGCGGCCATATCGAATTTATCCAATCGCAAGTCTTGCCTTGGCAGCGCATCGGCCCCAGTCTCGCCAGACCGGACGCAGAAATCAAGCTGTTAAGCCGCGATCCTTCAGATGGGGCATGTTCGACTCTTATGCGCTATCCCGCCGGGTGGTCGCGTAGCGGCCCGGAGCATATACTGGCGGATGAAGAATTTTATGTGCTCGACGGCTCCCTGGAAATGGATGGCCATGTCTATCCAGCGGACAGCTACGCCTATCTGCCGGCCGGATGGACTCGGAACGAGATGCGCGCGCCGGATGGCTGTGTCTTGCTCGCATTTTACAATCGTGAGCCTACATTGATCGGACAAGCAGGAGGCGGCTCGGCGGAGACGGCCAATCGCGCCATTCGCCATTTGGATGTGGCGGCGATGGCATGGGATATGACGCTCAATGATCCGAACCTGAAACATCTGGGTATTTCGCGTAAGGATCTTCGTACCGACCCGGACACTGGCGAACGTACTTTTCTATCGCTGATATTGCCACAGGCTTCGCCTCAGGGAGGGCAGGGGCCGCAGGAAATTCACCCGGTTGTAGAAGAAGCCTATGTCATTTCCGGCTCTCTCACAGGTCCACAAGGCACCATGTATCCCGGTGCTTATTTTTGGCGACCACCCGGAATTGCACATGGGCCCTTTGGTGCGCGATGGGGCAGCGTTTCTCTAATGCGGTTCGTCGGAGGCAAACATGTCAACAACTGGACAGAAGAGACCGCGTCGTTTCGATATGACGCGCCTTATGATCCGATTCTGCCTGATGACCTTCGAGAGCTCGGTAAGACACCATGGATGCCGCCATCGGTCTATTAGGACTATCTTCTACCCGACCGCTAGCTGATTTGTTGAAATGGGTTTGACGATGACGGTCTTGGACAATTTTTGGCGAATAAGGTCAAATCGCTGCGTCCGATTTAGTCGCTCCAAACGCATATTGGACGAGAGTTGCGGAGCAGAGCAGCCAACCTTACGGCGGAAACAGTCTCTCCTGAAAGCTGAATTACACGGATTAGGCGTTGCAGCACCCATGTTGCGTTCGGGTCATGCGCGCGCAGAGGAGGTTCCCATTAGACTTTAAAGCCCGTTGTATTCAAACTTCATGGTTACTTATTTGGACGCAATCTCTTCAAGCGCTTGTGAGCGCATTGGATCACTGGATTCCAGTCGATATTATCATAACGCAACTTGTCCATATCTTCTTTTAAGGTCTGGATGCTGTGCCCATCACCATATGTATCTCCAACATGGGCGCTTGTATGCCCAGTCAATTCATTTCCTGTTGATCTGCGAACTTCCGCTTCTCGCAACGCGAATTTCAAATTGTGCCTGGTGGAGTAAAATGACTGCCTTGGCCCCAGAATGTCAAACTTCCTCAACGTGCGATTAATGTGCTGACTTAAGACTTTGAATCGGTCCCCATATTTACGTTCTACCTTCAAATCGGGATGTAGCCAATATGCGCCTTGAGACTTTCTTATTGTGGCTAACTCGTAAAAACCCATAACGATGAGAATCTCGTGCAACGGAACCTCGCGAACAGAAATGTCAGTTTTGGTCGTCTTTGCGGTTAGATTGTCTTCGGTCATCCCCTTTCTGATTTTGATGCATTTGATGCCCGACATCATCATAAAATCACTGGGTGTAAGTTGAGCATGTTCACCTGGGCGGATGGGAAGGAATGGGGCAACGGCGAGAAACCAGAACGTTTCGTCATCGCACGCATCTGGATCAATCATAAGCGGCCCGGCGTAGAGTTTCGTCAGATCGGCGTCGTACAACTGATCACGGCTTTTTCCAGTGTGTCGGCTTCCCCTGACTTTGACATTAGCGGCGGCATTTACCTGCAATTCGCCATCTTCGACCGCAACTTGGAGCATGGAACGGATTGCGGCCACATGTTTGTTGACAGAAGGTGCAGACAACGTGGCCTCGCGCGAGTCTTTTGTATCATTTTGCAACCATTCAATTTGCTCGCTGACCGGCCTTTCACGCATTGCACGAGGCGGCCTCGCAGGAAGTTTTGCGACTGTGTTTCGAAATTCAATAACGTGAGCCCTGGTTATTTGGTTTACGGCCAAACCGGGATGGATGCTTTCAAACCGTTTGATCGCGAGCTTCCACTCGTCATAGGATTTTACGCTAGCACCCTTCTCGCGGTTCTGCTGCCATCGCTCCAGTAGGTCATATAGTGTCGCTTCGCTGCCGTTTTTGGGCATTGTGTCTAGTTCGAGCTCTGGTGAATTTGAAGGGCTGAGCATTGCAGCCAACTCATGGTCGATATGAGCAAAGCTATGCGTTGCAAGGAGATCGAGCAGCCGTTCAGCTATCCGATTGAAAACAGAATCCCATGACGGCGATCTATGATCAATGTCTTCGTCTTCTAATATGATGAACACAAGCCCGTTTACAGCGGTCCAATCGCGGGCGCGCAGAGCCACTTTGGCGAATTCCTGATACCCTAGTGCTTTTAAACGATGATGTCGCCCCAACACCTTGGCGCGGACCATAAGTGACTTCCGGTCATTTTCTTTTGATGGTGCAATATTTAGCCAATCAGTATCGATTTGATCATTATCGAAAGAATCAACCCCCTCAGCATCGCTATCTGTTACCCCCATTTCCCGATAGGCGTCCTGTCTGTATTCTCCGCCCCATTCAGCGCGCAACGAATAGACGAACAGCTCTAACGTTCCCCATACTACATTATCCAAAGACTGCTGGCTGGTCGGAACAAATGAAATATTCCTTGTTCCTTGATAATTTGCAGAAACTCGCGCTGCTAACCAGCTATCAAAAATCTTGTCCGCATCAACCTTAGCGCCATATGCAAGCGAATCCTCCCACTGCGAAACCATTCTAACGAATGTGACATTTTCGCGCCTAAGGGCCTGCAAAGCTTCTTTGCTGTCGCGGGTTCCCAAAGAAACCTTCCATTCACGCTTTCCCGCAGCTGCGCGGAGCTTTTCTGGAATTGCTTTGCGGAAATGATAAATTCCGGTTTTTGGATGCTTGAATAACCCACTCACTTCGATTCTCACTTTGTACCACTCCTTTGTACCAAAGAGTGATCAAAAAGCCTAGGCTTTGTGTAAGCTTAGGGAAAAATACAAGATTTTTCACTACGGGATTCGAACCCGTATTTCAGCCGTGAAAGGGCCGCGTCCTAACCCTTAGACGAAGGGGCCATACCAATTGCTGGTCAGCGAGCAACGGCCATTAGGGGGGCGTTGGACTTTGGTCAACCCTCTTTTAGCCGGTTTTTCCGGCCTATTTCCTGCTGCAGTGACAAAGAGCCCTAGCTCGTTGTCTTCTGCGTCCGGGCGATAAGCGTCGGGATAGAGACGAGGGCGCTATCCTGGTCTGCTTTGGACGTCCCGTCAATCGGCCCAGGCGGCATCTTCCAGATGGATTTCAGCCGACGGGCGGCTGCCCCAGTCATCGATCTTGGCGCGGCCGGCGATCCATAATTTGCGACCTCGCGGCGCGCTTAGCAGTGCCTGGCCGAGATTGGTTTCAGCGGCGCGAAATGCGATTGTTTTGATCGATGCGCCGTCATCGCCTGCGACGATCATCCGGACATGATCGGTTCCGACAATATCGCATTTGATGATTCGCACCGGACCGGTGACAATGCGCGGGGCAGGCCAGCCCATGCCATAGGGGCCCGCGCCGTCCATCGCTTCGACGATCGTCGGGTTGACGCCTTTGGGGGAGAGCAAAGCGTCGACCAACAGCGCCTTGCCATCCTGAGCCTTGCCGACGCTGTCCGCGAGCCGGTCGTTGAGAAATTCGGAAAAAGCATCCACCTTGTCCGCCTCGATGGTGATACCCGCGGCCATCGCGTGGCCGCCGCCCGCGATCAGCAGGCCGCTGTCCTTGGCGGCGATGATCGCAGCGCCGAGATCGATGCCGCTGATCGAGCGCCCCGAGCCTTTGCCGATACCCTCTTCATCAACCGCGATGATGATCGCCGGACGGTTAAGCTTTTCCTTGATCCGGCCCGCGACGATCCCGATGACCCCGGGATGCCAGCCCTTGGCGGAAAGCACCGCTACGGCCTGATTCTGCTGCGAGGAACACATGGCGTCGGCTTCCTCGAGTACATAGGCTTCGATCGCGCGGCGTTCCTGATTGAGATGATCGAGTTCCGCGGCAATGGCCTGCGCTTCTTCGGGATCTTGCGTGATCAGCAATCGCACGCCGAGATCAGATTTGCCGACTCGTCCGCCGGCGTTGATCCGGGGGCCCAAAGCAAAGCCGAGATCCGAGCATATCGGCGCGCGTTTAAGTCGGCTGGCGTCGATCAGGGCCGACAGGCCGACATTCTGGCGTCCTGCGAGGACCTTGATGCCCTGCGCGACGAACGCGCGATTTAGCCCGCGTAACTGGGCGACGTCGGCAACCGTGCCCAAGGCAACAATATCGAGCAGCTCGAGCAACTTGGGCTCTGCCCGATGGGCGAAGAAACCCTGCTTGCGAAGTGTTCTGACAAGCGCCGCGCCGAGCAGGAAGGCCATGCCGACGGCAGCGAGATGGCCATGTTCGGCGCCGGCTTCGCTTTCGTCCAGCCGGTTAGGATTGACCAGCGCCAGCGCCTTGGGCAGCTCCACCGCACATTTGTGATGGTCTACCACAATCACCTCGACACCGGCCTGGTGGGCCATGTCGAGCGCTTCAAAGGCCATTGCGCCGCAATCGACCGTAACCACTAGGTTGCTGCCCTGCTCGCCGAGCTTGACCAAGGCCTCGCCCGAGGGGCCATAGCCCTCCATCAAACGGTCGGGGATATAATAGCCGGCCTCGAGTCCGAGATCCCTCAGCACACGAATGAGCAAGGCTGCGCTGGTTGCGCCATCGACATCATAGTCGCCGAAGATCGTGACCTTTTCCTGATTTTTGATAGCGAGCGCCAGGCGATCCGCCGCCACATCCATATCCTGAAAAACCGAAGGGTCTGGCATGAAGCCCCGGATCGTCGGATCGCGGTTGATTTCCAGCGTTTCGCGGCTCGCACCGCGCGCAAGCAGCAATTGGGTCACCAGATCATCCGGCTGGAATCCCGGATCGCGCGCGTCGGCGCTGGTGCTGCGCCAGCGCCAGCTCTGGCCGGACAGGGAGTTTTCGACGTTCAATACTGGGTTCATGGTCCGCGCTATGCGTGAAACCTGCAGCGCTGACAATCGGTCTGTTACTTGTTAGGGAGCGAGTGATGAAAAAGCTTCTGATCGTCTATTACAGCTATACCGGTGGCACCGCCCAGATGGCCGAGGCTGCTGCCGAGGCTGCGCGGGTTGAAGACGGCACCGAGGTGGGCGTGGTTCGCGCGGAGAATTGTCAGCCAGAAGACATGCTATCCGCCGACGGCTATATTTTCGCGACGCCGGAAAATCTGGCGGCGATTGCCGGGGTCATGAAGGCCTTTTTCGACCGCTGCTATTATCCGCTGCTGGGAAAGATCGAAGGACGGCCTTTTGCCGCAATGATTTGCGCGGGGTCCGATGGTAGCAATGCCAAGGCACAATTGGAGCGTATCGCCACCGGCTGGCGGCTCAAGAAGGTGATTGATACACTCATTATCTGCACCCATGCGCAAACCGAAGAGGCGATATTGGCTCCCAAGACCATCCCGCAAGTCGATTGCGATCGATGCGCGGAGACCGGGGCCACTTTGTCGGCCGGGCTGGCCATAGGGGTCTTCTAGATCAGTTTGCTAACCCGTTCTTGCAAGACCGGGATCACATCCTCCTCAAACCAGGGATTGGCCTTGAACCAGCGAATATTACGCGGGCTGGGGTGGGGCAGGGGCAGATGGTCGGGCCAGAATTCCTGCCAGCGTTGGACAGTTTCGGTGAGGGTCCTGGATTTTTTCTCTCCGAGATGCCAATCCAGAGCATATTGGCCGAGCACTAGAGTGAGTTTTACGTTCGGCAATGCCTGCATCAGCGGCTCTCGCCAGGCAGGCGCACATTCCGGTCGGGGCGGCAGGTCGCCACCTTTACCGGTTCCGGGAAAGCAGAATCCCATCGGGATGATTGCGAACAGACGCGGATCGTAAAACTGATCTTCGGTTACGCCCAGCCACTGGCGGAGCCGCTTGCCGCTGAGATCATCAAAAGGCCGGCCTTTTTCGTGAGTCTTGCTGCCTGGTGCCTGGCTGGCGATCAGTATCTTTGCTTCGGCACTCGCCTGCAGCAAGGGTTGTGGGCCCAGCGGCAAATCATTGCAGATCATACAGGATCGCACGTTGGCGAGCATTGCATCCAGTGCCGAGGATGCGCGTTGCATCGGCTTTCGCAAATTCCCTCCTTGTCAGTTCGGCTTGCGTTGACAGGCTGCTTCGTCGTCCGGCTCCGGACCATCGGGTTCGGTTACCAGTTCGAACACATGCAACAGCCGGGTGGCCTTACGTTTGACGGTCTTGTTTGCCGTGCCGTTGACGACCGCTGCGAAATCAGAACAGACGACTGCGCTGCGCAGATAGTCGCTATGACCGGTCTGGCCACGGCTGTTCGCGGTAGTGTCGATAATCGTCAGTCCGCTCTTTTCCGGTTCCGTATCATATGAAGTCTTGGCGGCATAGCATCGTTCGGGATAGCCCTGATCCCGCAACGAGGCCGCCTCGAACGGGTTGAAGCAATCCGGCCGACCGAGTCGGGGATAGCCATGAAAACTATAAGACAAGCCAAGCGCCCGATCTTTAGCCGACAAATAAATCGTGATCCGGCGGTCATTGTTGACCCGGCGCATGGTGAGCACAGTTGCCGTGATGTCGCGTTCAAAATCCTGCCGATCAATATCGGGCGAAGCGAGTATGATATTTGAAATATTGCTCGCATCCTCGCTGCTGCTGTTGAGATCGACAAATTCAATCGCCGGAATCACCAGCCGTCCACCGAGCGAATGGGCTACCAGAATGACCTCTTTCGTCCATGGCTGTTGCGCCAGCTTGGTTAGAAAACTACGAAACTGACGTTCATTATAATACATATTGGTTTCGTCAGCGGCATATTTCAACAATGCGCCCTGCGATGGCCAACTATAATGCACCACCGGAATATCGAGACCGGAGAGGCGCGCTATCTGCGCGCTATCGCGTGCGCTGGTAAAGAAAGTTTCCTTGAAGCCGTGGACATAGAGCAGAATGCGTCCATCCCGCTTCATGGCTTCTGCCGCAAGATCATCCCACCATTGCTGGTTGTCGTTCAAGGCAAAGGGGATCACTTCTCGCGATTTTGCTTTGCCCTTCGCGTTGGTGATTTCCATTTCCTGTGGCGCGCCAAACCGACCGTAACGAACGATTTCACTTCGCTGGTTAAGCAACGCAACCTGATCCGTCCGACAATCGGGCAAACGGCTGGTCACGACAAAATAGGGTTTGTCGGCCAGCGCTTCCACCGGCTGTACTCCCGGACGACAGCGCTCATTCGCGATATAATCGGCGTGAGGGATGTCACCATATTGCACGGGAGAAATGCAAGCTGTTACCAGTAGCGGCAACACTAGCAGGGAATTGCGCAACTCCTGCAACCGATGCAAAATCTCCTCAGACAACATCCTTTGCATCAGGTCTTGCGATGTTCGCTCTTCACCCAGCGTACGGTGCCGGACGAGGCGCGCATGACAACGCTCTCCGTCGTCATTTTTCCGTCGCGCAATTTCTTTACACCTTCCAGCAGCGAACCGTGGGTTACGCCGGTGGCGGCAAAGATCACATCACCCTTGGCCAATTCTTTCAGATCATAGATTTTGTCGAGATCTTCAATGCCCCATTTATAGGCACGCTGGCGCTCATCGTCGTTGCGGAACAACAACCGTCCTTTGAATTGCCCGCCAACGCAGCGCAGTGCGGCTGCCGCGAGTACGCCTTCCGGTGCTCCGCCGCTGCCCATATACATGTCTACCGTCGTATCTTCGTCGGATGTCGCAATCACGCCGGCGACATCGCCATCGGGAATCAGCATGATTCCACAACCGATGCCGCGCAATTCTGCGATAATCTTGTCATGCCGCGGACGATCGAGAACGCAAACGATGATTTCCGAGGGTTCGACACCCTTTTCCTTGGCGACGGCTTCAACATTTTCGGTCACCGATTTGTTGAGATCGATAATCCCGGGTGAATAGCCAGGCCCGACTGCCAGTTTTTCCATGTAAACATCAGGAGCGTTCAGCAGGTTGCCCTTTTCCGCGATAGCGAGAACGGCCAATGCATTGGCGCCTGCCTTTGCGGTGATGGTCGTGCCTTCCAGCGGATCGAGCGCGATATCGATGGCCGGCGCTTCGCCTTCACAGCCGCGTCCGACTTTCTCGCCGATAAAAAGCATCGGAGCCTCGTCCCGTTCGCCTTCTCCGATAACCACGGTGCCACATATATCCAACTCGTTCAGCGCCGCGCGCATCGCTTCGACAGCGGCGGCATCAGCCGCTTTTTCGTCACCGCGACCGATTAGGTTGGCTGCCGATATGGCCGCCGCTTCGGTAACACGTACCATTTCCATGACGAGTACGCGGTCCAATATTTGGCTTGCTTCGGGCATATTGTGGAGTAGTCCTTCTATAGGGTAATTTTGAACTCTCGATAGGGGAGCGATATTACAATGTCGAGACAGGTTTTACTGATCGCTTTACTGGTCCCGTCTGCTGCGATGGGGCAGGCGGCTCCGCAGCACGATCGTACACAACAATTGGTGGAAAGAGCGCGACAACTGGTCGCTGTCGATGCCGACGGCTGTATTCTCCTGCGCATCAATGATGAAATAGTGGTATGTGGCACGTCGGAAACCGACCGACAGCAACGGTTGCCATTTCCCGAATTGGCAGTGGATGCAGGCGAAAGAATTCGTGAGCCGATTCCAAAAGGAAATTCGGGAATTATTCAGCAGGGTCGTTGCTATGTTACTATGAACGAACGCAACTGCTTTAAGGGCGTTTCAGTCGTCAGTATTAGTTTCGGCGGAAAAGGCGGTGGAGTTGGCGGCGCGGCTGGCCGCGTTTGGAGCGCGGTCAATCCCGACATGCCAGAAGAAGATTACGTCCGGCAGGCAATGGTTAGGCCGTTATCTCCCGCACCGATAGACTGATCAGTCCTGATCGCTGAGCAAGTGCATGACCACGGGAGCCGCTTGCAAACTGGTCGAACTGGACAGGGCCGCGAGGCTTTTGGAAACGTCCCGTTCGCGGCTGTCATGCGTGACCATCGAGATCAGTACAGATCCTTCGTCGGTTTTCGCAGTCTGGATCAGGCTCTCGATCGACACTTTGGCGTCGCGCATGGCAGCGGTAATTTCTGCAAGAACACCGGGTTTGTCAGCGACGATGAACCGGACATAGCTTTTACCCGTGCGGTTGCCGCTTTCCGCGCGTTCACATGGCTCCATCTTGCTGGCTGGCGCGGCAAATACGGTGCCAGCATCTCCCCGGGCAATATCGATCAGGTCAGCGACGACAGCAGAGGCAGTCGGTCCCTCACCGGCACCCGCTCCCTGAAACATCAGGCGTCCGGAAAAATTGCCTTCCGCAACCACCGCATTAGTCGAGCCTTCGATATGGGCCAAAGGATGGCCTTCGGGTACCAGATAGGGGGTGACTCGCTGGAATAACTTTCCATCATCGATCCGGGCCATACCGAGCAGGCGGATGCGATAGCCCAGCGCCTTGGCCTGGCCGATATCTGCTGCCATGATATGGCGAATCCCGTCAATTTCCACGCCTTCGAAATCGAGCGCCTTACCAAACGACAGCGCGGCCAAGATGGCCAATTTATGGGCTGCATCGACGCCATCAATGTCAAAACTTGGATCCGCTTCGGCATAGCCGATTTCCTGGGCGTCCTTCAGGACGTCGTCAAAGGCGCGTCCGTGTTTTTCCATTTCGGTGAGGATATAATTACATGTGCCATTGAGAATGCCGTACACCCGCTCGATCTTGTTGGCAGAAGCACCGTCGCGCAGTCCTTTGATCACAGGTATTCCGCCGGCGACCGCCGCTTCATATCTTAGCGACAGATTTCCGGTTTCGGCCGCCTTGGCTAGCTCCATCCCGTGATGGGCGATCATCGCCTTGTTGGCGGTGACGAACGACTTGCCCGCTGCCAGACTTTTACGCGCGAGCTCAAGCGCTGTGCCGTCGGAGCCGCCGATCATTTCGACAACGCAGTCAATATCGTCAAGTGTCGCGAGTTCTTCAGGCTGGTCGAACCAGGGATATGCGGCCAGATCGATTCCGCGATCACGGTTCCGGTCGCGCGCGGAAATGGCGGACACAATGATCGGACGGCCGGCCCGCTGCGCTATCATAGCGCCATTTTCTTCGATTAACCGAATAACACCGGTTCCTACGGTGCCTAGTCCAGCGAGCGCGATGCGAAGCGGAGCAGTCATGGTCATAAGCCTCTTTATATTGCGAGTGAAATTGTTGGCGCCTTATTAGCGGCGCCATGAGCGAATGCCAGAACTAGTTCTGCGGCTTCAGGGTTGTCGTGATCTCGGGCAGTTGCCGAGGTCGCGCAGAACCAGCCGATAATCGCTTTGCGCCTGCTGGGCGTTGGCGGCGATATCGCTGGTTAGCGATGCGGCAGGCAATTGCGCGGGAAGAAAACAGGCCAACCGGTACCACAGCAGGCTGTTCCTGACTGGCGCGCGCGCTGCCTCATCGACAATCTCGCCAAGGGACACGGCCCAGAATTTTTGCTGGCCGTCACGTTTCAACACAGTGATTGAAATCGGAGATCCGGTTTCGGTTTCCATGAATATCTGGGTTTCGCCTTCGCCAATGATGGTGCCCGGCACGTGAAAAGCGCTGGCGATCCGGGAAATTGCTGGCGGTGCGTCGCGGTCGACCAGTTCACGGACCAGAGAACGTACCCTCTGTTCGCGAACTTCTGACCAGGCAATCTGTCCATCCTGAGCTACTAATTGTACATTGTCGCCGCCGCTCGACGGGCGACGAGCGAAAATAATGAATGGCTGTTTCTTGATTTTGGGAGCCCGTCCCCGTGCATCAAGAGGCAAATCAATGACGTAACGAATCGTCTCTCCGACCCCGCCCTGACCGCGAATCAAAGCGTTAGTTGAAGCGATAATATAAAAGCGTTGGGTTCCCGGAGGCGCGTTTGGCGCCCTTTCCGGGTCGACTTTAATCGCTTGTTTGATTGTCGCATGAACGATGATCGGAGCGGCCGAGCTGAGGTCGGCGAGGTCTGCATATTGCAGCGGATCCGCATCGCCCGGCACTTGTGATAAAGCTGGAAACAACGCAATTTCGCTAAAAAGCAAGGTGCAGGCTAAAAATGTCAGTGGGCGCATGATTTTCTCGGGAGCTGGATTTCAAGATGCTTGGTTTAAGGCCTATAGTGGGTCTTTAACAGCTTAATCGATGATGAACCAACAAAGCGATTGCCTGCGTGGAACTACCACGTTAAAACAAATTTAAGATGGCTTTCATGCGAACGAAAAGCTGTTATTGGGAACAACAAAGGTCGCGACGGTTTTTCAAGCCTCATGCCTTTGTAAAGGGCTTCAGCGATGAGGCATGCGACCTTGATGGGGAAAAAGGAGTTACATTTCTGAATGGCTTATGCTGACCAAGAGATGAGTTCGAGCAAGATTGTATCAATCTTTCTTGTCGTAATCATTCACCTGTTACTTGGCTATGCGCTGGTCACCGGACTAGCTTATAGTGCGGTCAAGAAGGTTGCCTCGCAACTGGATATGATCGACATCCAAGAGGAAGAACCGCCGGAGGAAATGGAGGAGCCACCACCACCGCCTCCTGAAAAGCCGATTGAGCCGCCACCAGTGGTTTCGCCACCGCCCATCGTGGCGCCTGTGGTTGCGCCTCGCCCGGTAATACGCACGGTTCCAACCGCGCCGCCTCCACCGCGTCCGGTAGCCGCGCCTCCACCACCTCCACCGCCTCCACCACCACCGCAAAGGGCGACGCCTGAGCCTCGTGGTAATCCTGGCAGCTGGGCCAATGCGAACGATTATCCTTCGCGGGCTCTGCGCGAGGAACGGGAAGGCACGACTCGTTTCAGGTTGACTGTAAACGCCGATGGACGGGTAAGTAATTGCCAGATCACCGGTTCTAGCGGCCATGCTGATCTCGATGATGCTGCCTGCAAAAACTTGACGCGACGTGCACGTTTCAAGCCTTCTCTGGACGCAAACGGAAATGAGACCACCGGCTATTATTCCAACGCCGTTCGTTGGGAAATACCCAAATAATATATTGGGGAGGGCATCTTGTGATATCCTTCCCGTAACAGATTTTTTGCTATAAATTTATCCTGAGGGGAATGTTAAAATGTTGATTGAAATTTTGGCCGCTGGTTCGGCAGCACCACAAAACGCTTTCGGTTTCTGGGAAGCCATGCAGCAGGGCGGCGTTATCGCCTGGTCTGTTCTCGCAATTCTGACGATCATGTCTGTATCTTCTTTCTACATCCTGTTTTCGAAATTGTTCGAGCAGAACAAGGTCATGAAGCAGGGACAAGCCATGCGCTCGACTTTCTGGCGTGCAGGTACTTTGAAAGAGGGCGCTGCGAAGCTCGACAAGAATTCAGCTTACCGTCAAATCGTTGATGATGCGATTCAAGCCGATTCAGATCATGCCAAATTGACCGACCCGGTCGAAGCGCATGACTGGTTGCACGGTTCGATCGAGCGCTCGCAAGATGCGATCAAATCCAAACTGGCCACTGGTCTGCCATGGCTGGCGACCGTTGGTGCAACATCGCCGTTTATCGGACTGTTCGGTACGGTTATCGGTATCTATCGCGCACTGATCAAAATCGGCATCGCCGGTCAGGCCTCGATCGACGCGGTTGCTGGCCCGGTTGGTGAAGCACTGATCATGACCGCACTTGGTCTTGGTGTGGCTGTTCCAGCCGTTCTTGCTTACAACTGGTTGCAGGGACGCAATAAGCGGATCTCCGAACAGCTTGCTGCATTTTCCAACGACGTCCTGGGCTATATGGCTTCGGATGGCGGCGTTAAGCCAATCGCACCAGCCGCAGCTTCCGCTGCTGCTAAGCCGGCTGCACCAGCCGCAAAGAAATAAGCCGTAGGCCGGGTTGCTTGCCGCTTGTTGCGGCAGCAACCCGACCAACGCACGAAAAGGGGGCTTTCGTTCCCTTCAGATGGTTTAGTTTTGAGAGGATAAAATCCTATGGCGATGAATGTTGGGGGCGGTAGCGGAGAGGAATCCCCTCTATCCGACATTAATAC
>RCMY010002661.1_pt1 | contig 16117 bp, 19 predicted proteins | sample 2041341 | NCBI WGS metagenome assembly RCMY01 (sample SAMN09708234, study PRJNA481090) | Marine sediment metagenome, whole genome shotgun sequencing project. | reverse complement strand
CGAGCCGCAGGCCATCATCACCGCCCTTGCCTTTGGGTCGATTTGGCGTAAATTGAGGAACGAGAGCACATTTGCCCTCGCCCCTTGCCCCACACGCCGCTCAGAGCCCTGGTCGCGTGTTGGACCCGCCGGGAGGCTCGACGTGCACTGGGATCGTTCGATGTATCCCCATCAAGCAGAGTTGAGGCGTCGTCGGTCCTTCGCCGTCGACGCTCACTGCCTCGACGCGCACTGCCTCGACGCGCACTGCCTCGAAGATCTCGACAGCGTGACGAGCCCGCCATCCCCGCTCACCTGCGCCTACTCGGATCGAGCGTCACCTCCGACTCGGGCCATCTGACCGAATGCGGCCTACGCTGTGGCTCAACCGACAACGGAGGTAGTAGTGGTGAGTGATACCGACAACGAGGTCCCCCCGGACCCGTCCGAAGCCACCGACGGCACCATGCTCGGCGAGAAGCCCGGCGACGACGCGCTTCCGGGGACCGATGGATTCCCGCCAACGACGCCGTTCGGAGTCGGAGCCGCCGGCTCGCTCCAAGACGCCGACCATTCCGATTCCGTCCGAGACCGAAGCGATCGGGAGCTCCCAGAAGAACTCCCGAAAGTACACGACGCGATCAGATTGCTCGATCCCAACCCCAGTGGAGAGCTCGACCAGGAGTCGGAACTCATCGCCGATGACGTCCCCGCCATCGGACTGGTCAGCCCCGAAGAAGCAGCAATGCACCGCGAGAACGACGAAGACGACTAGGCAGCGTCCGTGTAGGTAGCGTCCGTGTAGCTAGCGACCGTGCCATCGGTGCGAACCTTCCTGCTGCGGTCAGTAGCGGAAGGTGGCAGCCATCAACCGACCGTCGAACAGTGACGGTTCGTCGACCTGATACACCTCGCCACTACTCGTCAAGGTGGCCAGCACGCAACGGTCGACCAGTTCGCATTCGGCGAAACTCTGTTCGACACCCAGTCGCATCACGGTGGGATGTCCTCCTTGGTCTTGGTTCCAACAGGTCTGTTCACGAGGAACGAACAGCGTTTCGATGCGACCCTGATCGGCGGCTGTCTGGATCGTCTCGGCTCCGACGGAAGCCATGCCCGTTCCGTGCAGACGTCGGAATCGATCGATGGCGGTGCGCTTCGTCTGGGCGAAGTGCTCAGCGGCGATCGGCCAGGCGGCGTCGTGGAGGTCTTCGGCCGAGAAACCATCGGGGTTGGAGCTCACGGTGTGTTCGAGGACGTTCGGGTAGGTGTTGACCTCCCGGAACAGACCGATATTGCGGTCCAACCCGACAAGCACCATCGGAAGGTCTTGGTCGGCGAGATAGGGATGCAGACCGTCATTCACCTGCCTGAGGAACCGCACGACTTCCTCGTTCTTGAAGTCGTCGTCGGACGCGCCATGACCATGGAACACAGCAGGCCCGGACCGTCCACCCCTGAGAGCGCGGGTCATCGTGTCGGAGCGCGGGTCCGGTGCCTCGATGACGTCTCGCAGGCTGATTGGCACGTCGGGAAGCTCGACTGCTTCGACGCGGTGCCGTGTTCCCTCCAGCAGGCGCACATTCCGCTGACTGACCGCCAGCAGCAGGAAGTGGTCTTCGCTCGAGATTGCGCCGAGCAAGGGGCTCACGACGAACCGATCGCCGACTGCGGCGACCTGCGGTACGTCGACTGGCACGCGGTAGGCCCGTTGCCAGCCCGGCCGTAGGAACATGGCCAATCCGTCGCTCATGTGGCGCCAGGCCAAGAGGTCGGTGTGTAGTTCCCAAGCCGGTGCGAGCAAACTCTCGGCCTCCGCCCTGCTCACGCCAGCCTCGTCGAGGGACGAAGCGACCGCGGTCAACAGGTTCTTCCAGCGCAACGGGTCGATTTGTGCGTTGGCGGCAACCCGGGTGGTGGGCATGAAGAGCGAGACGGCGGGTCCGGGCTCGTCGGTGCCGATCAGTGCCTGCAGGTCGATTGTCGTTAGGAGATCCATTGGGGGTCCTTCTCTTTGCGATCGAGGTGTTCGGAGCGCCTCGGTGACGCTGTCAGGGATGCGGGGTTTCAGGGGGTGCGGTCCGGAAGGGCGAGGAGGACCTCGATGTCGGCCTTCGACGCGGCGGCGCCGTAGGCCACGGAGTAGAGACCGCGATGGGCGCAGCCCGCGACCAGCGCATAGAGGATCGATTGATCGCCGGGATCACTTGCCCCCTCGAAGCGAACGATCTCGTCGACCTCGACGTCCGATGGATCGAAGCAAGATTCGCACTGGCCGCACACCAACTGCCCGTCGTCAGCGTGGAACGATGCTTCATAGCCGACCTCGGTCAGTCTGCTGATTGCAGTGCTCAGGGTCTCCATCGCAGCCATTGGGTTCGTCCTTCGAGTGGAGTGATCTGGACTCGGCACCTTACTACGGGTTGGGCGCGGCGCTGCGTGTGGCGCTTGGCGGTCATCACCGCTCTCTCCGGCCGCCGGCGCGCGCCGATCTTCGGCGCGAACCGAGGTCACGGCGTCAGGTTGGCAGCGGGACCCAGATGTCGTGATCATCGGGGACCGTCGGGAATCTCTGGTGATACCAATCGCGCTTGGCCTCCTCGATTCGTTCGGGATCGCTGTGCACGAAGTTCCACCAGATGTGTCGGTGCCCGACCGGTTCACCGGCGAGCAGCATCACTCTTCCTCGACCGCCGATGACCGCACGCGCCTGTGGTTCGAGGACGGCAAGCCTGGCCTCTGCGAGCGGGGTGTCGTTCAGGGTGATCCCGTCGTCGATCGCAAGCACACCGCGTTCGACGAACCTGGCGTCGATCGTGACCGGTGAGTCGTCGACCAGGTCGATCTCAGCGAGCAGGAGCGGTGATGATGTCGACACCGGCGATACCTCACCGAACCCGCTCCCGACGGCCACCCGGATCGTCGACCCACCTTGACGCACTTTGGGGATCTCCCCCGCCGCGGCGTGCTGGAAGCCGGCCGGCCCGTCAGCCGAGTCATCGGGTAGCGCCACCCAGGTCTGCAGGCCGTGAAGTTCACGAGCAATGATCTGGTCATCAGGGTGGCTTCGTTCGGTGTGGGTGACGGCGGCGCCAGAGGTCATCCAGTTGACCGCGCCGGGGTCGACCGTGGCGACGGCACCGGTCGAATCCCGATGCACCATGCGGCCCTCGAAAAGGTAGGTCACCGTGGCCAGGCCGATGTGCGGGTGGGCATCGATGTCGAAGCCCGTTCCCGCCGAGAGGTGTTCTGGTCCGATCAGATCGGCATAGATGAACGGGCCGATCATTCGCTGCTTGCGATACGGGATGAGACGGCGGACCTCGCCCGTTCCCACCGCCCGCACACGCGGCTCGATCAGCCTGGTCACTGTCTCGTCGTTGAAGTCTCCGCTCACGAAGTTCCTGCTTGCCGTCAGGCCATCATGCGTTCACGCCTACTCGATGAACGACTGTTTGGTGCGCCACACGCTGTCAGGGTAGCGCCGCTGCAACTGCTGCCAGTTGTCGATCAGATCTGGCGCTTCGCCCGACCCACGGTACTTGGCGACCGCAACGAAATAGCCGGCCTCGGCCGCGACGAAACTGGTCGGGAACCGACGCAACACGTCGGCGTACGCCTCGGCTGCGGCGGCATCATCGCCGGAACGCAGCAACGCATGCGCTCGCCCTGCCAGGAGTTGGGCGACGTACTCCCCCGGTGGGAGATAACCGTTCCAGCGGTAGAGCTCGTAGCCGTCGGCATCGAGAATACGAAGGTCGGGTGTCCATACCTGACGGAATTTGGCAACGACGTCGGCGGTCGCCGCTGTGCCGTCTTGGGTGTTGATCTGCACCGGCTCGAAATGGTCTTCGATCGCTTGCTGTACTTCTCGTTCTGGATACGTCACGGCATCCAGTTCTCCACAGCCGCCTCAAGTGGGCGAGAAGAAGTCGACCAGGATCAGCTTGTTGGATGTCGCGGCGCGCTCTGTCGCCGCTTCGATCGAATCCAGCCATGCAACCATTCTGAGACCTCCAGGTCATTTGTCCGTCATCTTGCGCTTCGTCGGACCGTACCCCGAGAAGGACATTCGAAACCTCCGATAGCGACCCGAATCGGTGCAGGTGAGGCTACCTCGATGACCAGCGGCGGGCGATCACGTCCACCACCGCAAGGATGCGGTGAGTCCCGGCATCCTCACCCTTCTCGAAATCGTCGCCGTCGACAGCCATCGTGTTTGTCACATGAGCAACACACACCACATCACGGCCTGTCGCTTGTGCGTACGCGTACAGCGACGCAGCCTCCATCTCGACTGCATGTATTCCCGCGGCCTCGGCCATGGCTATCGCTCGGCTCGTCTCTCGGAACGGCGCATCTGTGGTCCACGAGAAACCGCGCAGCACCGGTTCATCGAGGTCCGCGAACGCCCCAATGAGGAGGGCATCGATCTCGGGGTCGAGGAGCGCCCACTCCGAAGGCGGCAGATAATGAAGGCTCGTTCCCTCGTCGCGCCACGCCTTGGCGATGAGGACAAAATACGGCGGCTTGCCCATCGAGACGATCCGCCCCGCCGAGGTCACTGACACGACCAGCTCACACCCAGACGCGTGAAGCTCCGAAGCCACCAACACTGCGTACGGCCCCCCGACCGCACACGGGACTATGCCGATCGTGCGATCGCCGCGGTCGGTGACCCACAACTCTGAGTGGTAGCACGCCCAATCGTGGTGGCGGACCGCCTGGCCCGCGGCAGCGAGGTGACGAACGGCGTCACCGTCAGGATCCAAAACGCATACCACGGGTACTGGACTGTCGCCGAGACCACGTTGCCGACGGGCCTCACGCAGTAGCCCATCGACCTGAAACACCGACGGGTCGCCGTGGTCCTTGGACTCAAAAATGGGTGGGAGCTCATCAGTCATCGTCTGTTCAGTCCGGTCACGCTTCGGCTCATCAGCGGCGAGCCATGCATCGTATGAGATCGTCGCCCCACCATGCTTGATCAGTCACTCGACAACCTCGCATTACTTCGGATCTTCCCCTCCTGCGAACCCCGAGCGCGTCGTTGTTGCGGGCTCAGCGCAGCCCGGCTGCCGGAAGCCGCCCTAATCTCGCACCTCCGCAGCGAGCAGTCGTTGCAGAATTGCGTCGATGTCGGAGGCTTCGGTTTTGGTGAGGGGCGCTCCGAGGTGGGTCTCGATGTCGCGGGTGTGGACCGCAGCCATTCGTCGTCTCAGGCGGTTGCCGGCCGAGGTCAGGTTCACCATCACGATTCGGCCGTCAGATTCCCCGTGATGGCGCTCGACGAGGCCCTCGTCGACCAGGCGGCCAACGATCCGGTTGCAGGAACTGTTGGCGAGAAGGAGATTGCCGGCCAGTTCGCCCATGCGAATCGGGCCGGCGTGAACGCTGATCTGGTGCAGCACGTCGTAGTCGTCGAGCGAATGGCCAAACGTCGATCGCAAACGCTGGTCCATCGCGGCCGTGGTTCTTCGGTGGTAACGCACGAGGCGCTCCCATGTATCGACGATGCGACGGTCTGCCATAAGCACAGCCTGCCATAAGCACAGCCTACATCTATTTCCGTTCGGAAATAAAGCGAGATGGGTCGTGGTTGTTACCGGTATGACAACATCAACCATGGACATCCGACGTTCAGCTGACCGATTCCACACTCGGGCCGGCTGGCTCGACTCCAAGCACTCGTTCAGCTTCAGCAGGCACTACGCCGCCGACAACACCAACCACGGACAGCTCCTCGTCTTGAACGACGATCGCGTCGCCGGTGGCACGGGCTTCGACACCCATCCGCATCGTGACATGGAGATCGTCACCTGGGTCCTCGACGGAGAACTCGAGCACAAAGACTCCGAAGGCAACCGCGGCCTCATCTATCCCGGCCTGGCCCAACGGATGAGTGCCGGCCGTGGGATCTGGCATTCGGAGATGAACTCGAGCCCCACCGACGAGGTGCACTTCATTCAGATGTGGGTGCTGCCCGACACCGAATCGACCGACCCCGGCTACCAGCAACTCGACATCAATGACCAACTCGCAGCCGGCGGTTTGGTTCCGGTTGCATCCGGGCAAGGACATGACGCCGCCATCTTGATCCAACAAAAAGATGCCGTTCTGTGGGCGGCCCGGCTGAACCCCGGTGAGCGTATCAAGGTCCCACGCGCACCCTACGGCCACGTCTTCGTTGCCAAGGGCACCACCGAACTCGAAGCCAACGGAACCCTCGACACCGGCGACGCCGTCCGTCTCACCGACATGGACAACCTCTCGCTGACCGCCGACGATGGAGGAGCCGAAGTTTTGATCTGGACAACAGGAGCAATGCAATGAGCGACCCCACCGCCACCACCGAAGCCGCCGCCGGCCCCGACCGAGAAGCGGAATGGGCAGCGCTACGAAAGACCTATCTCCTCGACCGGGCGGAACGGCCACCGTCGTCCGCCCGTGGCGTACACCACGTAGCGCTCGTTTCGAGCAACGTTGAGCAAACGATCCGCTTCTACCAAGAGGTCTTGGAGTTCCCGTTGACCGAGCTGTTCGAGAACCGGGACTACCACGGCTCGACACACTTCTTCTTCGACATCGGTCACGAGAACGCTCTGGCATTCTTCGACTTCCCCGGCCTGGATGTCGGCCCCTACGCCGAGGTACTCGGCGGACTCCATCATCTCGCTATCTCCGTTGAACCCGAAAAGTGGGCTCGCCTCAAGGGCAAACTCGACGATCTCGGTATCGAGTACGCCCACATCCACGGCACCTCCATCTACTTCCGCGGCCCCGACGGCGAACGTTTGGAACTCATCGCCGATCCGCTCGGCGAGATGTACGGCTCACCGGTGATGTGACCGTGCCACCCGAACGCCAGGGAGTGAACTTCGTCCACGACCAGCTACCGGGGCGGGTCGTGTTCGGCGCCGGGCGACGTCTCGAGGCTCCCCAGGAGCTCGAATCGCTCGGCGCCTCCCGGGTGTTGGTCATCGGTGGATCGCATGATGCTACGACGGTCGACGAACTGGTGGATCGGCTCGCGATGCCGACGGAGACGATGATCGGCGTGCGGCCGCATGTTCCCGCTGACACCGTCCGTGCCACCCTCGAAACCTTCGACCGGTTTCGCCCCGACACCGTCGTGACAATCGGGGGCGGTTCGGCAACCGGACTCGGAAAGATGGTCGTCCTCGAACGAGATGTCGACCTGTTGGCGATACCGACGACATATGCGGGTTCGGAGATGACACCGATCTGGGGCACCACCGACGATGGCGTCAAGCAAACGGGCCGGTCACCACGGGTGCTGCCGCGCACGGTCATCTACGACCCTGGACTCACCACTGGACTCCCCCTCGGCGTCACCGTCAACAGCGCATTCAACGCGCTGGCCCACTGCCTCGAAGCGCTGTGGTTGCCCGGCACGTCACCCATTGCCGTCGAAACCGCGGTCAGCGCAGTGGCTGCGATCATCGGGTCGGTCGAGGCCGTCGCCAGCCAGCTCGATGACATCATTGCCCGGTCCCAGTTGCTGTATGGCGCTCACCGAGCGGGCTCGGTTCTGGCTTCGGCCGAGATGGGGCTCCTCCACCAGACCGCCCATGTCCTGGGCGGCATGTTCGATCTCGACCACGGCGCCATGTATGCCGTGCTCATCCCTCCAATGATCGATCACCATCTGTCCACCACACCAGAATCCCGATCGCGCCTCGCCGACGCGCTCGGCCCCGACCCCCACGGCGTACTTCACGACCTCGCGGACCGCCTCGGGACGCCCCGCTCCCTTGCCGAGATCGGTTTCCCGATCGGCCGGACCAGTGACGCCATTGACGCCGTCGCCCAACGAGCCGGGGCCCCGGTAATAGAGATCACGTCCGTATTCACCGCCGCTTTGTCGTTCCCACCCGAAAAGGAAACACCATGACCAACTCACCGAACCAGACCAACGGCTGGCCCGTTCTACCGAGCGGCGAATGGCTCGACACCATCGAGGCGCTGCATCTTTGGAGCCAGGTGGTTGGCAAGATCCGCCTCGGCTACGCGCCATGGCTCAACCACTCGTGGAGCGTGCCCCTCTATGTCTCCACCAGGGGCTTGCGCACCTCGATGATCCCGTACGGCAACGAAGGCGTCGAACTGGAATTCGACTTCATCGCTCACCAACTCGACATCCACACCACCACCGGCCAACAGCGATCGATTCCGCTCCGACCCCAGTCGGTGGCCGACTTCCACCAAGCGGTTCTCGACGCCATGGACTCGGTTGGCATGCCGGTGACCATCCACCCGATGCCAAGCGAGATCCCCGACGCCATCCCCTTCGATCGCGACACGGTCAAACGAAACTACGAACCCGACCATGCCCGTACGCTCTGGCAGGCACTCGTACAGATCGACCGAGTTCTCACCAGATTCCGGGCCGGATTCAAGGGCAAGGCCAGCCCGGTGCACTTCTTCTGGGGCAGCTTCGACCTCGCCACCACCCGGTTCTCCGGGCGTTCGGCGCCTCCTCACCCCGGCGGGATCCCAAACTTCCCCGACGACGTCGCCCAAGAGGCGTACTCCCACGAAGTCACGAGCGTCGGGTTCTGGCCAGGGAACCGGGAAGCACCCGAACCCATCTTCTACGCCTACGCCTACCCCACCCCCGACGGCTTCTCGAGCGCTCGGGTGGAGCCGGCCGAAGCCTTCTGGCTCGACGAACTCGGCGAGTTCGCCCTCCCCTACGCCGCCGCCATCGCGGCCGACGATCCCGACGCCGTGCTTGCGTCGTTCTTCGACTCCACCCACGCGGCCGCGGCCGAACTGGCCAAGTGGGATCGAACCGAACTCGAATGCGAACACCCTCTCGGACCGGACTGGTGGGAGAACCGACCGCATGAAGCCGACGACGCCGTCAGCCGCGGGCGGCAGTAACAGAGCGCGGCAGTAACAGAGCGCGGCAGTAACAGCGGAGACGGTGTCAGGTCGGGATCTGGCGATCCCGGAGGCTCTGGCGGCCTCCGTAGCGGGGTTCAGACCGAGGTCGGTTGGGCCTCGATCCAAGCGCCGTAGCCGCCGAGGATGTCGGACACGTCGGCGAATCCGGCGTGACGAAGCACGCTCGCAGCAACCGAGGACCGGTAGCCGCCTGCGCAATAGACGACGGTGGGAGCGGTCGGGTCGAGTTCGTCGAGCCGGACCGGCAACTGACCAACAGGTATCGCGGTCGCCCCGCCGATCATGCCGGACTCCACCTCGCCGGGATTGCGAATGTCGACGAGTTGCAGACCTTCGATGTCGTTGCGGCGCTCGTCGAACGAGCGTGCGGTGAGGCGCGAGGCAGGCTGGACGCGATCAGGGTTGTCGGCCATGACCGCCAGTGGCTGGGCGAGATATCCGACGACTCGGTCGAAGCCGATCCGGGCAAGACGGTTCTTGGCTTCGAGTTCGAAACCTGCGTCGACGACGAGAACGATGTCGGCATCGTTCGGAACGATCGAACCGGCGAACTCCGCGTACCGGCCATTCAAGCCGACGTTGATCGACCCGACCAGGTGACCGCGACCGAAGTCTTCGGGATCCCGGCCATCGACGATCATTGCGCCGCCCTCGACGAAGCGATCGAGTGCTGCAAGGTCGAGGACCTCAGGCATCGCATGCTCGTCGAGCAACTCCCGGTCTTGGCGGTTCAGGACTGCGTCATAGATGAAATAGCTCGGAGCCGGAGGCTGCCCCTCGGTGACAAGATCGAAGAAGGCCTTCTTACTGCCGGCGAGCAGCGCATAGTTGGTTTCGCGCTGTTCACCGATGGTCGACGTCGTTTCGGTCGACAGGTTCTTGCCGCAGGCCGAACCGGCCCCATGGCCGGGATAGACGCGTGTCGCATCTGGCAGGACCATCAGCTTGTTGTGGAGACTGTCGTAGAGCTGTTCGGCGAGTTCTTCCTTCGTGACGCCGAACGACGCCAGCAGATCAGGCCGGCCGACGTCGCCGATGAACAGGGTGTCACCCGTCAGAACGCCGTAGGGCGCTTCGTCATCGGCATGCTCCCACACCACGACACTCATCGACTCCGGGGTATGGCCCGGCGTATGTCGGAACTCGAGGACGACATCGCCGAGTTCGAGCCGTTCGCCGTCGGCGATCTTACGTGACGGGAAGTCGGTTTCGGCGACCGACGAATAGGCGATCTCGGCGCCGGTCGCTTCTGCCAGTTCGAGGTGACCGGACAAGAAGTCGGCATGGAAGTGGGTTTCGATGACGAGTTCGATGGCCAGGCCGGATTCGGCTGCGTCGCGCACGTATTCGTCGACGTCTCGACGGGGGTCGACGACCACTGCTCGACCCGTCGTCTCATCGCCGATGAGGTAGGACGCCTGGGAGAGGCAGTCAAGGTAGTACTGGGTGAACTTCATGAAGATGTCCTTTCGATTATTGTCCGTACAATATACCCTAAGGGGTATACGGTCAAGAGGCTTCCCGTCAGGCCGCCTGGCGCATCTCTGCGAGCACACCCGGAATGTCACAGTTGTCGGTTTTGTTGTAGGGCAGCTTGGCCAGCATGTTGCCCATGGCGCAGGTGTTCGACAAGGCGGAGAAGACGAGCCCGCTGGCGACGCCGCCCGCCAGCCATTTGGACTTGGGCACGAAGATGCTGCCGAGGATCCCGATGAGTGACAGCGAGCCTGCGAGGAAGCGAACCTGGCGGTCCATTGCCCACGTGGTGGATTCGCCGTGCTTGAGTTCGCCCCCTGCGGCCTGCCAGGCGCTCATGCCGCCGTCGAGGAGGAGCATGCCGACCTTGCCGTGACCTTCGAGCTTGGTTTGGGCCTGAGCGGCGCGGGCACCCGACTGGCAGACGAGAACGACCGTCGCGTCGGTGTTGGCGAATTCACGGGCGTGCTCACCGAGCGTGTCGAGCGGGACGTTGTAGGCACCGGGGATGTGAGCGCTTTCGAACTCGCCGCCAGTGCGGACGTCGAGGATCCGAATGGCCGGATCCTCCTGGAGGAGCCGGCGGACGCTGCTGACGTCGACGACCTGGGTCGGGGAACTGAGTGTGTTGGTCATTGTTGTCTCCTTGTTCACGTGAGTGGTTCACGTGAGTGATGGGGGTTGAGAATGATTCGGTCGAGGGTGGCGATTCGGGCCAACGTGGGCTCGCCGGGTCGGAGTTGGTGGAGGGCGCCGCGTCTTTCGACACTGCCCGCCCGCACGACGTCACCGAGCGCTTCGTCGGCGTGACTCAGCGCTAGGCCTCTGTGTGCACCGTGTTCCGACTGGAGTCAGACATGCGCTGTGCAGCCAGCCCGATTCGCGGTCGTCGCAGCGGGCGCGGAAGCGGTTTCATCGATGCCGTGACGTCGTTGGTCGCGCGGCCCCGGTCGCCCCTCGATGATCGCCCTCACCGCGTCGTGGGCCGAGACGTGCATCGTGGTCGTTGCGTGAGTCCAGATGTCGGCGCGGCGGAGCACGTCTCGAACCGGGCCTTTGACGTCGGCGAGATGCAGAGCAATCCCCCGATCTTCGAGGTCGCCGAGTACTTCGTGCAGCATCTCGGCACCGGTCGCGTCGATGTCATTGATGCCCGACGCGTCGAGCACGATCGATTTGGGGTCGCCATCTTGCTGGCTGGAATCGAGCGCGTCTGCGGCGTCGGTCAGGGACCGCTTGACATTCGAGGCGTTGACGAACGAGAGCCCCGCATCGATCCGTATGACTTCGATGCCGGGGATGACGGTGACTTCGGGGAACCGCTCGACATTGCGATAGGTGGTGGTGCCCTCGACCAATCCGAGTTCCGCGGTGTGCGGCTTCGACATCCGGGCGAATACGACGAGCATCGACGCCACCACTGCGACCCCGATACCGAGTTCGATGCCGAGGACAAGGGTGGCCACGAACGCAACGCCGAGGCTGATGAGGTCGGACGGCTTGACCGACGCGATGTGGCGGATTTCTTTCACGTCGACCAGTCCGACGACGGCCACGATGATGATCGCGCCGAGTGCGGCGTTTGGCAGTGACGTGAGCAGTGGCGTGAAGAACGCAATCGTGACGAGCACGATGCCGGCGGTGATGATCGACGCAAGCGGCGTCTTGGACCCCGCGGTTGCGTTGACTGCCGTGCGGGAGAACCCACCCGTGACGGGGTAACCGCCGAACAAACCGGAGGCGACGTTGGCTGCACCCAAACCCATGAGTTCACTGTTTGCGTCGAGTTCATACCGGTTGCGACGGGCGTACACCTTGGCAACAGCGATCGACTCCATGAACCCGACCAACGTGATCACCAGCGCGGTAGTCGTGAGTTGCCCGATCAGCGAGCCGTCAAAGTCCGGCAGGCCGAATGCCGGCAACGAATCGGGGATGTCGCCAACAACCTTCACGCCCCTCGACTCGAGGTCCAACACATGCACGGCGAGAATCGAGCCAACGACAACAACGAGCGCGGCCGGCACTTTCGACGCAAGCTTCTTCAGCGCGAACAGGGTCGCGAGGGCAACGGCGCCGAGCGACAGGGTCGCGGAGTGTGTCTCCCCGAGGTTCGTGACGACCTCTACCACGGTCTCGTAGAAGTGGTCTCCACGTTCGATCTCGATACCGAAGAGGTGCTTGACCTGCGAAAATCCGATGATGATCGCTGCAGCCGACGTGAATCCGACCAACACCGAGTGCGACAGGAAGTTGACGAGAAACCCCAATCGGCCAACCGCCAAGGCGATGTGCGCCGCACCCACCATGATCGCCAACATGGCTGCCGCCGCCAGGTAGCCCGCAGTGCCTTCCTCGACAATCGGAGCGAGCGCGGTGGCGGTGAGCAGCGAGACGATCGCCACCGGGCCGACAGCGAGCTGGCGCGACGTCCCGAACAGGGCGTAGATCACGACCGGCACCGTGGCGGCGTAGAGCCCGACCTCTGGCGGCAGACCGGCGAGCAGGGCATAGGCCATGGCCTGTGGAACGAGCATCGCTCCGACCGTGACACCAGCGGCGAGGTCACTGCGGAAGTTCTTCCGTTCGTACTGCGGTGCCCACACAAGGATCGGAAGCACCCGCTTCAACAGTTCCATAAGTCCGAATATACGTACATTTGATCTCGACCCCAACATACCCGGCCGGGTATATTGAACGAATGCAGTTTCCCGAGGAAGCCAGTCGCGACGTCATCATCCGGCTACGACGCATCGAAGGCCAGATCCGCGGTATTCAACGGCTGATCGACGAAGGCAGCGAATGCCGCGACATCGTCACACAACTCGCCGCCGCACGGGGAGCCCTCGACCGTGTCGGCTTCAAGCTTCTGGCGGCTGCGCTCACCGATCCAGACCAGGGAGCAGACCTGGCAGAACTCGAGAAGCTCTTCTTGAAGCTTGCCTGACGCCAAACGATGAGCCTGACGGTGGTCGAAGGAACCACGCTCTTCGGATGCGAGACCTCAGAAACTTCCTCGGTGCCTCGCAGCCTCGCACGGCGAACCTCTGCGAGCACCGATGAGTTTGCCGTGGAGATGTCGGTCGGGTTTCGTTGGATCGAGGTTTGAGTCAGGATCGTAAAGCAAAGCAACTCGGAGACCGCTGGTCTATCGGCACGTCGTCTCGCCCACGATCGACGATGCCGGAGCGATGGGCGAAGCGCTCGGCTGAGACATCTCATCAAATATCCGCATTGCGACTCATGACTGCGACACCCCCGCATCTGTCCCGGCCGCAGCCGACGCAACCCAAAGACGATGATTCTCTATCGGCAGGCCAGCCAGAGATCGGCCGCCACCATCGCGATACCAAACGCCCCAACCGGCGCCCCGGAATCTCGACCACGCGTTATGTGACCTGGCGGCCACGCACTTCGAAGCCGGAAATGCGGTGGATCGGTTCTCGTTCGCGGTGGCGATTATGGGGCGGGTCTCGCGATCGTCGGGCGGCTTCGGACGGCGACGATGCACCACGCGCCGAGCACTTGGCGTCTCCCGTCAGTCAGCGCGGGAACGGTACGCCCTGATCGATGAGGCAGACTGAGCCTCCCGAAACGGCCCGGCATCGACCACGGCGCCACAGAATCGGAATGCCACAACTGAGCCCGCCACAACACTTCCGCCCAGGCGCGACGCCGCATCTTGACAGGCACATCTCCACGGCTGCGGCGCCGATTGGCCCCGAGTGCTGGTGCTCGAAAGCGTCGGAGCGTCAGCACGGTCAAGGGTCACTATGAAGATCGAGCCTTGACCGTTCAGTGAGTCTGATCGATACGGTCACCGAAGGTTTGCGGCTCCACCGATGGCCAGGAACTCGACCGTCGATGTCGAGTCGTTGCGCGCCTGGTGAACCGCTCCGGCCGGAACAACGATTGCTTCGTGGGCTGCAGCAGTCACGGTCGAGCCGGAGCACTCGATCGTCAGTTACCTCGTACATGACGGCAGCGCAGAATCTCGCCCCATCGGTCAACGCGACCCCTCGGTATCGTCCCCGCTGTGTTGCCACGGAATACCGGCTCCGATTTCACCGGCTCCTGACATGCTTCCAGACCGTTGGTTGCCCTGTCTGTGACGGGGTGTCGGGCGAGCGATCTCGGGGCGGTTATCCGGCAGGCTGCGGATGCTGCGGCTCGGAATTCGACACCGGATCAGGGCATCAATCCCGGGCTACGCAACGATCGCACTTCGGCTGGTTTCTCAGACGGACTCTTCGGTCCAGGCAAGGATCGCTGCGGGCAGAAACATGGCAAGCAGGGCGGCGCACCAGGCCATGGCCATGAGCTGTCGGCCATCGATGGTGATGGGATCTCGCTCCAGTAGCAAGATCATAGCGATACCGACCATGAGCGCCGATGCCACGCTGTAGTAGGCAACACGGAAGGCGTGATCCCTGACAGCGACCATCCGTTCGTCGAGTCGGTCGGGGGCGCGTCGGCCATGTTGCGCATGGTCACATTGAGGAGGCCTCCTGCCAGCAATTGCCGACCTTCGTCAAGTGGCAAGCCAGTCGTGGAACGGCCTCGGAGCGCTCGACATCACCCGCTCGGAATCACGGTCTTCAACCCGAAGCGACCAATCGTTATCGGCCCGAGTCGCACGCTGCATATTCCCATCGCGAACCGCTGTGCTGGCCAAAATGAGATGAGCAGACGCGTGCTCTGTCGTATTGTCATCCGATGAATCTTGAATGGGAACAGCTCGTCATCGAGGCGCTTGACACGCAGCGCCTCGGTCGATGGTGGAGCGAAGCGCTCAAGTGGATCATCGTCAACGACGACCCGAACGAGTTTGAGATCCAGCCCCAAATAGATCAGCTTCCGGGAATCATCTTCGTGCAGGCCCGAGAGCCCAAGCGATTCAAGAATCGGCTTCATCTCGACTTCCGCCCGAAGGATCAGAAGGCCGAGGTCGACCGACTCATCGCACTCGGCGCGACTCGCGAGGACGTTGGGCAAGGAGACGTCTCGTGGGTCGTCTTGGCTGATCCTGAGGGCAACGAGTTCTGTGTGCTCCAGGAACGCCAAACTGACCCGCCCGGTTTCGGCTGAGCCGATCGTCTCGTCATCCGGCTTCTCCGTACGTTGTCACCTCGTCGGGGCGAGATCCGCACTGATGGCCATACCAAGAGCATCGGCGACCTTCTGCAGAGTGGTGAGCGTCGAGCCGACACCACCCGCCTCGAGCAGCGCGACGGCTGCCTGACTCGTCGACATCCGTGCCGCCAAGTCACGCTGACTCAACCCGGCCGCCTCGCGGGCATCGCGGACCTTCTCTCCGAACTCCAAAGCCAATCTGGCCGCAGCGTAGGTCTCATCGAATACGCCACGCTCCGCGGCGCTCATGGCTCCGAGCTTCTTGCTTCTGATGTCGTCGATCGTCTTGCGGGTCATCGTTCCTCGGCGGTGTGTCCTTCTGCGATGCACCGCTCCATCGCCTGACGAGCGCGCCCCGGTTCAGCGTCCGCTGACGTCACCCATGATCCGATCGGCGTCACTCACCCCCTAACTCACTCGGGAAGACCCCGGCCCCGAAAAACACAAAAGGCCAGGTCAGTGACCTGGCCCTACCTTGTGGAGCTAAGGAGAATTGAACTCCTGACCTCTTCCATGCCATGGAAGCGCTCTACCAACTGAGCTATAGCCCCGCATTCGCGGTTCCGCATCGTGCCTACTGGCTCGCGACAGAAGTTGA
>RCMY010002750.1_pt1 | contig 16118 bp, 14 predicted proteins | sample 2041341 | NCBI WGS metagenome assembly RCMY01 (sample SAMN09708234, study PRJNA481090) | Marine sediment metagenome, whole genome shotgun sequencing project. | reverse complement strand
CGGGAATGCGATATATCATAATCGTTAGCAGCACGTCTGACGCCAAATCACCCGACGCGGCTTGCGCCAGATATTTGACGAAACGGCTGCTCATGATAATAAGCAATAGCGCGGCGCTGACGGCGACCATCACCAGCAACACTTCTTTAGCCAGATAGCGAAATATAATCATTATTTGGCCGCTAAGCGGACGCTTTGCGGCTGCATTCTTTTAATCCGATGGCTGCGGCTATACACTACGCGGCGCAGCAAATGGCAAAAACATAGAGTAATCCAACGATGAAATTCAAGTTCAAGCTCTGCCCGAAGATTTATCAACACTGACTAGCGATTGTCTTATATTACCAGTCTATAAAGACAAGCGCTTCAGCAAAAGTGTACACGCACTCGACAAAAGCCTGGGGGGCATTTTAGCAGCGGAGAAAAAACGCGGTGATTTTGCGGGTAAATTTAAACAACTGCAAATACTGCCGCTACACGCAGCAGGGAAACTACAGCGCATTATGTTACTCGGCTGCGGGCCGGCGGATGAATTCGATGCACGTAAGTTCCGCACGCTGCTCGCAGCGCTGGCCAAAAACCTGAGTTCAAAGCCGTTCAAGAGTGTGCATATTTTGTTCACCGATATAGAGGTGGAAGGTGCGGAGAAAGATTGCCCGGTCGATCTTCAAGCACAGCAGCTTAGCCAGGCTTTTGTCGATAAGTCCTACCGCTACACGCGCACCCGCTCAGTAAAAACCAGCCCGCGCAAATTGGCATCTATCTGTTTGCTGGTAAACAACAGTCGCGGTGTTAGTGCGGCGCTGCAGCGCGGCCAGGCAATCGGCCACGGCATGAACGCCAGCAAAGAGTTGGGCAATCTGCCCGGCAATATTTGCACCCCTTCCTATCTCGCCAAACAGGCAACCCAACTGGCGCGGCAGCAAGCCGACGTGACGACTAAGGTGCTGAGCGAAAAACAGATGCGCGAGTTGGGCATGGGCTCGCTGTTATCGGTTAGCGCCGGCAGCCACGAGCCCGCCAAATTTATTATCATGGATTACAAAGGCGGTCCAAAAACGCAGCAGCCGGTGGTGCTGGTCGGCAAAGGCATCACTTTCGACAGCGGCGGCATCAGCATTAAGGCGGGCCCGGCGATGGACGAAATGAAATTCGATATGTGCGGTGCGGCCACCGTATTCGGCGTGATGGAGGCGGTATTGAAATTGCAGCTGCCAATTAATGTGATAGGCGTTGTCGCCAGTGCCGAAAATATGCCCAGCAGCACGGCGACCAAGCCCGGCGATATTGTCACCAGCATGGCCGGCAAAACCATTGAAGTATTGAACACCGACGCCGAAGGCCGGTTGGTGCTGTGCGATGCGCTGACGTATGTGGAGCGCTTCAAGCCCAAGGTAGTCATCGATATTGCCACCCTAACCGGCGCCTGCGTAGTTGCCCTCGGCAAGTATGCCAGCGGCTTATTCAGCAACAACGACGAACTGGCCGACGCGTTGCTGGCAGCCGGCGACAGCAGCGGCGACCGCGCCTGGCGCATGCCTATTTGGGAAGACTATCAAGAACAGCTAAAGAGCAACTTTGCCGATATGGCGAATATCGGCGGACCCGGCGCCGGCAGCATCACCGCCGCCTGTTTTCTGGCACGCTTTACCGAGGCCTACCCCTGGGCGCATCTTGACATCGCCGGTACAGCCTGGCTTAACGGTACCGACAAGGGTTCGACCGGGCGGCCTGTGGCCTTGCTAATGCAATATTTATTAGAGCAAGCTGAACAGTAGTACAGCGCCTACAGCATGACGAAAGTAGATTTTTACGTACTGCAAGGTGTCGCCAGCGTTGCTGAGCGCGAGCAGTTTGCCTGCCGGCTGGTCAATAAGGTTTTTAAACAAGGCCACTCGGTGTATATCAATACCGATGACCAGACGAACTGCGAACGCTTCGACGAACTGTTGTGGCACGAGCCGGTGACCGGGTTTATTCCTCACAGCATGATCAACGCCGGCGCAGCTGCGGTAAATATTGGCTGTGGCACTGATCCTGGTACGCATTCGCAGGTGCTGCTGAATTTAGCAGGCACGGTGCCGAATTTTTTTAGCCGCTTTCAGCGTGTCGTTGAAATCGTCGTTTTCGAGCCGCGTATCCGCGAGCTAACACGTGCCAATTACAAATTCTATAAAGACCGCGGCGTGCCGCTAAACTCCCACAACATTGCCTGATACACCGCTATGCCCGCACACGAAGAAGACAAGCAGTCCATACAAAAAAAACTATTGCAGGAACTGCGCGATTTGCAAGACGTTCTCAACGCAGAGGCAGACGATGCTATTCCCGTTCTCAGCGACGTGATAGAGGTTTCATCTACCGGCGACAGCGCCTACGCTGAGAGCGAGATTGACAGTGATGATGCAACGCCTGACGTCGAGCTTAATGATGAGGATGACGGTATTCCACTGTTACTGTTGGACGACGACGTACCGGTATTAGACAGCATTGCCGCAGACGCTGACGCAGATCACAGCGCCGCCGAGTCTGCCGCGAATGATGCAACCGCCGAATCACTGCCCCCGCCCTCACTGAAAAAGGTGGAGAAGGTGGAGAAGGTGGAGAAAACAACTAAGTCAGCGCCCTTCGCATTCGTTGACAGCACTGCTGATGACTCTTCTAATGACTCTTCAATTGACTCTTCTAGTGAATACGACAGCAGCACGGCAGAAAGCCTCATCGAAGAGGGTTTGCATGAGGCACTACAGGCATTGACCGCGCAAATGGACGACGAAGCGCTGCGCCTGGTTGATCAGTTGGTCGCCGAGCATGCCGAGCTGATTCGTCAGCAACTAAAACTAAAACTCGCCGTAAAGAACCAGCAGCTGCGCGCTGACCGTGACGGTAGAACGCCTTAGTGGTTCTTCTGCGTTCACTGCAGTCGCTGTATACTGATTTTACCGCCTGCGCAGGCAGCATCATCCATCCTCCCTTACATCATTGAGCTATTCATGCAGAAAACTTACGAACCCGCCGCCATAGAAAGCCGTTGGTACCAGCATTGGGAAAACAATAACTATTTCGCGCCCAGCGGCACCGGCGAACCTTATAGCATCGCCATTCCACCGCCGAACGTGACCGGTAGCCTGCACATGGGGCACGGCTTTCAGGACACGATAATGGACGCGCTAATACGCTACCAGCGTATGCGCGGCCGCAACACGCTGTGGCAGGTAGGTACCGACCACGCCGGTATCGCCACCCAAATGGTCGTTGAACGCCAGCTTGAAGCCGCCGGCAGCAATCGCCATGAGCTGGGTCGCGAGGCTTTTGTGGAAAAAGTCTGGGACTGGAAAGACGAAAGCGGCGGCATCATAACGCAACAACTGAGGCGCATGGGGGCGTCGGTCGACTGGTCGCGCGAACGCTTTACTATGGACGAGGGTATGTCGAAGGCGACCCGTGAAGTGTTCGTACAATTGTACGAAGAGGGTCTGATCTACCGTGGTAAACGCCTCGTCAACTGGGACCCGGCCTTCCATACGGCTATCTCCGACCTTGAAGTCGCAGCCGTAGAGGAACAGGGTTCGCTGTGGCATTTTCGCTACCCTCTCAGCGATGGCAGCGGGCACCTCGTCGTCGCAACCACGCGCCCGGAAACCATGCTCGGCGATACTGCGGTAGCCGTGCATCCGCAAGACTCTCGCTACAGCAATTTGATCGGCCAAACCGTTACCCTGCCACTCAGCGGCCGGGAGATTCCCATCATAGCCGACGACTATGTCGACCCTGAGTTTGGCAGCGGCTGCGTAAAAATAACCCCGGCGCACGATTTTAACGACTACGCCATGGGCCAGCGCCATAACCTGGCGATTATCAATATCCTCGACGTGAATGCGGCGTTGAATGATAACGTACCCGAGCCATACCGCGGCCTCGACCGCTTTGTCGCGCGCGAGCAAGTAGTGAAAGATCTTGACGCTTTGCAGCTACTGGAAAAAGTTGAACCACACGCGCTGAAAGTGCCGCGCGGCGATCGCTCGGGTGCTGTGATCGAGCCATATCTCACTAACCAGTGGTATATGGCGACTGAAAAACTGGCCGCCCCCGCCATCGCTGCGGTAGAAAACGGCGACGTGGAATTCGTGCCAAAGAGCTGGGAAAACACCTACTTCGCCTGGATGCGTGATATTCAGGACTGGTGCATCAGCCGACAGCTGTGGTGGGGGCATCGCATCCCTGCCTGGTATGACGACGAAGGCAACGTGTTCGTTGGCCATAACGAACAGGAAGTGCGCGAAAAATATGAGCTGCACGATACTGCACTCAGCCAGGATGAGGATGTGCTCGACACCTGGTTTTCGTCAGCATTATGGACCTTCGGCACGCTGGGCTGGCCCGATGAAACCACCGAGCTGAAGTGCTTTCACCCTACCAGCGTACTGGTCACCGGCTTCGATATTATCTTCTTCTGGGTAGCGCGCATGATTATGCTTACCCTGCATTTCCGAGACGAAGTGCCGTTTCATCAGGTGTATATGACCGGCCTGGTACGCGATGCCGACGGCCAGAAGATGTCGAAGTCGAAAGGCAATGTGCTGGACCCCATCGACCTGATCGACGGCATAGATCTTGACTCGCTAATCGCCAAACGCACCAGCGGCTTGATGCAACCGCAGTTGGAAAAGCAGGTGGCGAAGGCAACGCGCAAGCAATACCCTGACGGCATACAGGCTTACGGCACCGACGCGCTGCGCTTCACCTATTGCTCGCTGGCGTCCACCGGCCGTGATATCAATTTTGATTTGGGCCGCATCGAAGGCTACCGCAACTTCTGCAATAAAATCTGGAACGCGGCGCGCTACGTGTTGATGAACACCGAAGATCAGGACTGCGCGACCAGCGACGACGACACCGACTTTGAACTGGGCCTGCCCGAACGCTGGATTATTTCACGCCTGCAGCAAACCGAGGCCGAAGTCATTAAGCAGTTCGCTGCCTATCGATTTGATTTGGCATCGCAGGCTATCTACGAATTTTTCTGGAACGAATACTGCGATTGGTACCTCGAGCTGTCAAAGCCAACGCTATGGTCAAAAGACACGCCGGTTGCCAAACAAAAAGGCACGCGTCGTACATTGGTAAGAGTGTTAGAAACCTCGCTACGACTGGCGCATCCGCTGCTGCCGTTTATTACCGAGGAAATCTGGCAACGCGTGGCACCGCTGGCGAACAAAAGCGGCGACAGCATCATGCTGCAGGCATTTCCAGAGCCGCAAGCCGACAGCATAGACGCTGAGGCGAATGCCGATATTGAATGGCTGAAACAAATGATTGTTGCAGTGCGCAGCATTCGCACGGAAATGAACATCGCACCGGGCAAAGCACTCACTGTGTATTTAAAAAATGCCGACGCGACGGTACATGCGCGTATGCAGCAGTGTGAAGCCCTGCTGCTCAAGCTCGCCAGGCTGGACGCGGTCAACTTCCTGCAAGCCGATGCAGAAGCGCCGGTTAGCGCCACTCAGCTGGTGCAGGACATGGAGTTACTGGTGCCAATTGGCGACCTCATCGATAAAGACGTTGAGATAGCCCGCTTAAATAAAGAGATAGGCAAATTGGGCGCAGAGCAACAACGCTTACAAAACAAGCTCGCCAACGTGAAATTCGTTGACAATGCCCCTGTCGACGTAGTAGAAAAAGAACGTGAAAAATTGGCAACGTACTGCGATGCGCTGACCAAGCTCGAAAATCAGCTGGACACCATAAAATCCATCTGATGTACGCCGCCCGCCTGCCAGGAGGCAAGGGGGCTTATCATGAAACAAAAGGCTGTAAAACAATAATGCTACAGCCGCTAGAGGTGCAACATGGCAGAACGCGCGACCGGTACGGTCAAATGGTTTAACGACTCCAAAGGTTTTGGTTTTATCACTCGCGAAAGCGGCGACGACGTATTCGTACACTTTCGCTCTATTGCCGGCGAGGGTTATCGCTCGCTGCGCGAGGGAGAACAGGTCGAATTCGACGTGGTTGATGGGCCCAAGGGGCTGCAAGCCGAAAACGTTGCGAAGCAGGAGTAAGTACCGCAAGCAACAATGGGGTTGACGACCTGCAGTTTACCAAGAAAATAGCTTGAGGATATTGCCTTAAGGCCTTTGCCCGATAGCAGCTATTGCAGCTGAGTCTGGCGAAAGTTAAGCTCGAACAGCGCGCCGCCGAGGGTTGAGGCGCGGATGTCCATGTCTGCGTCATAGTCAGCCAGAATATCTTCGACCACGGCCAGGCCAATGCCTTGCCCCACGCTGCGCGTGTCCAGTCGCTGGCCGCGCTGCAGTACCAGTGCCCTGTCGGCGTCTTTGATGCCGCGGCCGTCGTCTTCGATAAAAATGCTAACCGCGCGCGGCACCTTATTGTGAGTTGAATTGTGGTGCGCGTCGCGCACGGCAATCCGCACCCGTGACTTGCAGTATTTAAATGCGTTCTCTATCAGGTTACCCAGCACTTCGAATGCATCGCGTTCGTCGCCGTAGAACAGCGCATCGCGGTCCAGTTCGCTGTCTACCTGCACTGCCTTGTCGGCGTACACCTTAGTCATGACCTGTAGCAGTTTTTCTACAATCGGCGTCAGTGCAACCGCCTCTCGTCCTAGCTGTGGCATCAATACCAGCGCACGCTGCAGTTGATATTGCACGATGTCATCCATACGCTGTAGCTGTTCTTCGATCACGGCGGCGTCGATCATCGCTGTGTCGGTCATGGTCGTATCGCTGCTGTTGGCTGCAAGCGCGCCGCGAGCGACTGCCAACGGTGTTTTCAAGCTATGCGCTAGATCGCTGAGCTTGTTTTTATAGCGCTCCCGTTGCAGCCTCTCGTGCTTAAGCAATTGATTGAGGTTATGGGTCAAGCCGGCTAATTCCGCAGGATAATCACCCTCCAGCGTACTTACCTCGCCGCGCTCGATGCGGCCCACGTCGCGCGCCAGGCTGTGTAGCGGCCGCAGGCCCCAGCGCAACACCAGCACCAAGGCAACCAGCAGCAGCACCCCAGCCAGCGCTAGCCAGGCCCACAGCGTGGTAAGAAACTCCCTTAGCTCCAGCTGATAGGGTACCGCCGACTCCATCACTACAAAGCTGTATTCGGCCAGCTCGGCTGCGTCATACTCCCAGGCTACGCCTCTAGCGGCGTAGAAGAACGGCTCAGAGTCTTCGCCTCTAACGCGTCCATACTGCCGCGTGCCCACCGGCAGTTTGTTAAACTCCCCGGCACCCGGAATTTGCTCTACCATCACCGCCGACGGCGAGCGCCATAATTCAACCCCACGCTCGGTGAAGATAAAGCCATACAGGCCTGACGCAATGCGATTAAAACGTGCCTCCTGAAAATTCTCCGGTAGGCGCAGGCCAAGCGCATCCGGCTCGGCGGCAGCAATCAGCAATAAAATATTACTGTGCAGCTTCTCTTCCTGCGCCCGCGTCAGGCTTTTGACAAAAGCGCGTTCCAGCGCCAAACCGGTGAGAAAGAGAAAAATAGCAAGAATGACGGCCGCGGCGAGCAGCAGGCGCTTATTAAGGGAGCGGCGCTTCATAGGGTCAGTCGGTTAGTGTGAACCGGTAACCCTGGCCGCGAATCGTCTCGATAGGCTTGTAGCTGGCATCGGGGTCGAGCTTTTTACGCAACCTGCCAACAAAGACTTCGATCACATTGCTGTCACGATCAAAATCCTGGTCGTAGATGTGATCGGTCAGCTCGGTTTTCGAGACCACTTTGCCAGGATTCACCAGCAGATATTCCAGCACTCTGTATTCGTAAGCCGTCAGCGTGACCGGCACGTCGTTGACTTTGACTATTTTCGCCAGCGTGTCAACCTCAATGGGGCCGCGCACCAACACCGGCGTGGCGGCACCACCACGGCGGCGCAACAGTGCGTTTAGTCGCGCCAGCAGTTCCGGCACATGGAACGGTTTGACCAAATAATCGTCGGCACCGGAGTCGAGGCCGTTGACCTTGTCTTGCCAATGACCGCGTGCGGTAAGAATCAATACCGGAAAATCCCGCTCCAGCTTGCGCAGCGTTTTCACCACGTCGATACCATCTACCTTGGGTAAACCAAGGTCAATAACGGCAAGATCGTAGGGGTATTCACGCCCCATAAAAATCGCATCTTCGCCGTCAGCCGCCGCGTCTACCGCGTAGCCGGCATCGGTTAGTGCGCGAGTCAGCTGCTCGCGCAACTGCTGTTCATCTTCTACCAATAAAATACGCATTAGCGACTCACCCTTCCCGTGTTAGCGTCGACCTTCACCATAATTATCACGCCGTTGCTGCGCAACAGTTTGACGCGGTAATGGCCGCGCCTGAATTTCACCGCCAGCACATTCGCAGCAGTGGCTGATTGAGCGATATTAGCCGCCTCGCCAGCGCTAATGCGCGGCGGCTGTGCTGTCTGCGTCTGACGTTTTTGTACAACTTTTGGTGCAACGGGTTCAGCGCGCGCCTGCCCAGTTGCGCCAATACCAAGCAGCAGAAAGCTGGCGCACAGCGCGCCGAACAGTTGTGTTTTCGCACCTACGGTTTTTTTCATATGAGATAACTGTTCAACATACCTGGCAGAAATGCACGCGCGGTGTTGCGCGAAGCGTAATCATAGCGCTAATCAGCCAGGTAACGCAGCAAGTGCGAGTGTGCTGTCTGTCTTTATATAGCGTAGCGTAAGCGCACTGAATTTAATCTGAACAATCGCACCACACCTGCATCGTTTTCTAAAGAACTTTCATGTTACACTTGCAAACTCTTGGACAGTCGTTCAATTTTACTTACTTTTCATACAGTTAGAGTATTTCATGGAATTTCTACGAAGATTAATAATTAGCACAGTCTGCGCGGCAGTCGGCGCAGCAATCTATGGCCTGGCAACAAATGAAACTACGCACGTCAGTGGTTTCGCGATATTCGGCCTGTTACTAGCGGCCGCACTTAGCGCGCTGGTTATCGACACCATCATTCGCAACTCTGTCACCAACGCTGCTGCAACGCCATCCAGCCCTCGTGCCGCTTCCAAACCAAAAGCAAAAGCAAAAGCAAAACCGAAGCCCGGCATCGGCACTGGCCCTGCCAGCTCGGGTGAGCGCGAAGAAGGCAGCGTGAAGTGGTTTAACACCAACAAAGGCTATGGTTTTATTGCCCGCGACTCAGGCGGTGAGATATTCGTTCACTACCGCTCAATACAGGGCAGCGGCCGGCGCTTTCTACGCGATGGACAGCGTGTAGAGTTTACCGTTGGCGAGGGAGACAAGGGACCGCAGGCTGAAGATGTGAGCGTGCTTGAGTCGACCACCAGCTAACGCTACCAAGCCTACAACTAGGCAAACTGCGCGTCGTCGACGTTAATGCCGTGGTCGCGCATTTTTGCCAGCTTATAGCGCAATGTGCGTGCACTGATGCCCAGCTTTTTTGCTGTGAAAGTGCGGTTGCCACGCTGGTCTCTGAGCGTCTCAAAAATTAGCTGAAACTCGCGATGCTGCAAGTCCTGGCCGAGGTCGTTCGCGGCCTCCCTCGTGCCGCTGTGTACCAGCCCCACCGCCTGCTCGCCAGCGCTCGATCCAAGTCTCTGCACAGCGGATGCTTCGCCGTCCATACACAGATCATTACTACCGATCATATTCCCCGGCTGCAGGATAAGCGCCCGTTGCATCACATTGTCTAACTCACGGATGTTGCCTGGCCAGGCATAATCTTGCAGCAGCTGCTGTGCGCCAGCATCCAGCTCGGCGTTGGCGCGGCCCATCTTTACACTGTGGGCGTCAAGCAATCGCTGCGCCAGCGGCACGATATCGGCAACCCGCTCGCGTAGCGGCAGCCAGTGCAGTGGGAATACGTTCAGGCGGTAATAAAGGTCTTCACGAAACTCGCCGGCGGCTACCGTTTGCTGCATATCGCGGTTGCTGGTGGCCAGAATGCGCACATCCAGCGGGATGACTTTTTTGCCGCCGATGCGTTCGACCTCACGCTCCTGCAATACGCGCAGCAGTTTGGCCTGCAAGCCGAGCTCCATTTCCGATATTTCGTCAAGCAGCAGCGTGCCACCGTTAGCCTGCTCAAATTTGCCGGCCACGCTTTGATGAGCACCGGTGAACGCGCCTTTTTCATGGCCGAACAATATCGACTCAAGCATACTTTCTGGTATGGCGGCGCAGTTTAGCGCCACAAACGGCCCGCTAGCGCGCGGTGACTGATTGTGAATATAACGCGCCAACACTTCTTTGCCGGTGCCGCTTTCCCCGCTGACGAATACCGTCGCGTCGGTGGCTGCAACCCGGCTGGCCAGCTGCAGTAGTTGCTGACTGGAAGCGGCCGCGGCGACCGGCTGGTCGCTGTCAGCAGACGTTGCCAACGCGTGTTTACGCACCAGCTCAACCAGCACATCCGGCTCAAAGGGTTTGACCAGATAGTCAACCGCGCCGCTGCGCATGGCTTCCACCGACTTACTGATGCTGCCAAAAGCGGTCACCAGCAAAAACGGTATGTTGGGATAATGCCGACGACTATGCTTAAGCAACTCCAGGCCATCCATGCCAGGCATATTGACGTCGGAGACGACCATATCCGGCGTGCTGGTTTTTAATAGCTCAATCGCCTGCTCGGCGTGGCTAGCCGGGTAACTTTCTATACCGGCCAGTTGCAGGGTATCGCACATGGCTTCGCGCAAACTTCTGTCGTCTTCGACTACTAACACTTTTACGCTGTCGCTTACCTGTTGCATCATCTGGCTACACTCTCTGCAAAACTGTGTTAGTCGCTGTGGCGCGAGGTAACTCCACCGTGGCCCAGGTGCCTTTACCCACTGCTGAATCAATAGCGAAGCTGCCGTGATGCGCTGCCACTACCGACCGCACCACTGCTAAACCTAAACCCGTGCCTTGCGGTTTGGTGGAGAAGAACGGTTGTTGCAGCGCGCGCTTCACTTCCGCGTCAAAGCCCGGACCCTGGTCGCTGATTACCAGCGTTATTGCTGCGTCGCTGCTGGTTACCTTAATATCAACGCAGGCACCCTCCTCGACTGCCTGCACGGCGTTGACCACCAGATTAAGCAGCGCGCCTACAAGTACTTCGCTATGACAAAATATTTCCGCGTCGTAGGCATTGCAGTGCAGGGTATAGTTGGCGTTGGTCTGCTCGATGCTTAACGCCATCGACTCTTCCAGCCGGTCTAACAGATGAGCTAAGCTGACGCGCTGCGTCAATTGAATGTCGCTACGCGCAAAAATAAGCATGTCGCGAATCTGCTGTTCTATGGCATGTAGCTGAATAGAAACTTTACACGCGAAGCGCTGCTGCATTGCCGCGTCGAGCGTTGGTTTCTGCAAGTGCGAACTGTATAACGTGGCCGAAGCTAGCGGTGTGCGTAATTGATGCGCCAGCGCAGCCATCATCTTACCCATCGCCGTTAAACGTTCGTTGTGATGCAGCTGATCTTGCAGCTGCCGCGTTTCAGTTTGATCGGTTAGCAGAATCAATTGGCCTGGCTCGCCCGCTAATGAGCGGGTGGCAAGGCTGATGCGGCGGCCGTCGCACAGACTGATTTCATGGCCGTCATCATTGCGTGGTGCGAACGAGCGTTCGATGACGCTGAGCCATGACTCATTGCGCAACGGCTCGCCCAGTATATCAACGGCGGCGGGATTACACTCTTGCACCAGCCCGCGTTGATCAAGCAGCAGCACGCCACCCGGTAAATTTTGCAGTAGATTTTCCAGCCGCCGGGTGGCACGCAGGGTTTGCGCTTGTGCCACTTCCCGCTGCGTTTCGGCGGCGTGCAGTTTGCTGCGCAGCTGCCGCACTTCGGTTTGCAAATCAGCGTACGAGTCCGTCAAGTTGTCGGCCAGTTCACTGAAAAATGCAAGCGCGGTGCGCAGCTCTTTCGGCGTGCCGGGTTCGACCAGGGCCATTGTTTGCCTGAGTTGTTCGGCAGACGCCAAGGTTTGTGCCTGTTCCATTTATTCCTCACTACGACTGCAAAAATGCTGCAGCTAAAGTCGTTAGCTCACGCTGGCGTGGCAACAATTTTTTTTCGCTATTCAGTGAGGATTAGCAATGACCAAGCCAGAACCATTATTTTTATGTGTAACAGCCGGTTACGTAGCTTTTGCGCAGCGGCTTTATACCGCCGCACAGCGGACGTCAAACTTTTGTCGCAGTCTCGCGATGCAAGCCGTACTTGCGCATTTTCTCTACCAGCGTGGTACGCCGAATATGTAGCCGCTCGGCAGCGCGTGCGACCACGCCACGACTGTCATCCAGCGCCTGCTGAATAAGGCTGGATTCCAGCGTGGTCATATAATCTTTCAGGTCCATACCTTCAAGCGGCAAAACGGCGGGAAAACCCATGGCGGCAACATCGACAGGCCTGGCGGCGCGCTCAGTGTCGTCGTCAACCAGCTGATCGAAGTCTTCGTCTGCTACATCGATATGACGGAATTTTTTCGGCAGGTCCTGCACGCCAACCACGCTGTAGGGATGCAGAATCGCCATGCGTTCAACCAGGTTGGCCAGCTCGCGCACGTTGCCGGCCCAGTCGTGTTGGCACAGCGACAAAATAGCGGCCGAGTTAAAGCGAATGGAGCCGCGCTTTTCATGTTCGAGGCGCGCGACCAGTTCATTGATCAACAGCGGTATGTCTTCCGACCGCTCGCGCAACGACGGCATTTCGATGGGAAAAACATTCAGTCGGTAATACAGGTCTTCTCTGAAACTGCCCTCCTCGATCATGTCTTCAAGGTTTTTATGGGTGGCGGCGATAATACGCACGTCGGTAGTGATCGACTTGCTGCCCCCTACCCGCTCAAAGGTTTTCTCCTGCAGCACGCGCAGTATTTTGACCTGCATATTGAGCGGCATATCGCCGATCTCGTCGAGGAATAACGTGCCACCCTGAGCTAATTCGAAGCGACCGGCGCGTTCGCTGATGGCACCGGTGAAGGCACCTTTTTCATGGCCAAACAATTCGCTTTCAAGCAGCTCGGCCGGTATGGCACCGCAGTTGACCGGCACAAAGGGTTTTTCACGGCGTTTGGAATGATAATGTAGATTGCGCGCAACCACTTCTTTACCGGTGCCGGATGCGCCGGTGACGAGTACGGTCACGTCGGAGTCAGATACCTGCGTCATTAACTTGCGCACGCTGTTAATCGAACGGCTGGTGCCTACTAAACTGCGAAACAGTTCAATATCACGCTGCTTGCCGCGATCTCTGCGCTCACGAAATTGTTCGTAAAACGTTTGTGCGCGATGCAGGTCGTCGAGCAATTTGTTGTAGCTGGGTGGAAACTCCAGCTGCGAGATAACGTGGCGGGCCAGCTCCGGGTCAAGACCCTGTGGCAAACGATCATCGCCAAACAGCAACACGGGAACCGCGTTGTTCACCGAGTGTACATAGGCAAGTAATTTTTCCAGCGACAGGTCGGCGGGTAGCTCCCCTACGATTAACACATGCGGATGGCTGCCCTTTTGGCTTTCGTCGAGCAGCTGTTGCTGTGAGTGGGCCCATTCTTCAGCGGTGAGTTGCCGTGCCTTCTCGCCCAGAAACTCTAAAATGACCAGAATGTCGTGTCGACGCTCTGCATTATTATCAATAATCAGAACTTCATGGTCTTGCCATTTACTGCTGCGCACCGCGTTCCCCTGTCTCGATGTTGCTTTATTCATTCACGCCATTAACACTGACCGAGGGCCGTGCTGGCGTTAGGCTACGTGTGTCAATTTGTTGACACAATCACACCGTATTTGTATGCATTAGCAATAGTTACCGCTACAGTTAACCCGCTAACTTGTGTACAGTCAAATACATGTGACTTTGTTTACAATGATAGACGGTTATCGCATTTTTGCACGTCAAACCACCGTCACGGCGTGCAAAAAACACGGCTGCCCATACTTCGGCGACAAGCCTTAGGGGAATTGTTAGACCGATAATTAAGCAGCCGAACTCAAATATTCTGTTCTTATGCCATCCCAGGCTGTTTTAATTTCAGTCAGCAAGGCAGCGACTTCAACCAGGGCGTCATCATTTTTTTCAACATGCACTTTAACCAACGTACGCGCCATATAATCGTAAAGATCATACAGGTTGGCCGCGACCTCCCCCCCAGCTTCGCGGTTCAGCGCTGCCTGTAAACCACTGATAATACCCAGCGCTTTGCCCAACGCTTCACCCAGTTTAGCGTGCTGACCACGCTGCAAATGCCCCTTCGCCTCGGCGATACGTTGCAGCGCGCCTTCAAATAATAGCTGTGTCAGGCGATGCGGGTCAGCGCTCGCAACGACTGTCTGATTGTTGACGTTTTGGTATTGTTGCATTGCGTTGCGCATGTTTGTAGCTCCTTCCGTGGATAGTGTGATTCGGTACCACTTTATTAACGGCAATCTGTTTCTTTCCTTTAGCTAAATTGTTGCACCTTTAATAAACATTTCATTCATGCCTCCTTATAGGGGACTTTGCTGTTTCCCAAAACAATGCGTTGGCAGGATTATGTGACCCGGCGCACACTAATATTCTCTAAAGTTTTCTGGCAGCGTGTCGTTAACAAATCTGAACATCGAGCAATCGGTGAACAAAGGACTTAACTAGTACGCTTCCAATAAGCATTTCGCAGGGAAGCCAGAGGAGAAGAAAATGCCACAGATTATTAACACGAATATTTCATCGCTCAACGCCCAGCGAAATCTTGACCGCTCGCAAGGTGCTTTGCAAACTTCACTAGAGCGTTTGTCTTCAGGCCTGCGCATTAACAGTGCCAAGGATGACGCCGCCGGACTTGCGATTGTTGACCGTATGACATCGCAGATCAAGGGCTTGAACCAGGCCGTGCGTAACGCCAACGACGGTATCTCGGTTGCGCAAACCGCTGAAGGCTCGTTGCAGGAAGGTTCAAACATTCTACAACGGATGCGTGAGTTAGCGATTCAGTCTGCTAACGATTCTAACAGCGCCGGCGACCGCGCAAACATTCAAAAAGAGGTCACACAGCTGCAAAGCGAGCTGAACCGCATGTCCGAAACCACGACGTTTAACGGCAAAAACCTGCTTGATGGCAGCTTTACGACCCAACAGTTTCAAGTGGGCGCGAACGCTAACGAGACCATTGCGGTTTCTATCGGCAGTGCCAGCGCTACTGCTATGGGTGCCGACCAGGCTACTGGCAAGACTAACGTCGGTGCAGCAGCGGGGCTGACACCCGCCGCTACTTTGGGCGGCAACGGCCTTCTTGCTGAAACATTGACCATTACCGGTAACCTTGGCACTGAAGATGCAGTAGCGGGCGCGGGCGAAACTGCCGCGGGAATCGCTGCAGCAATCAACGCCAAGTCTGCTGACACGGGTGTGAGTGCTTCAGCAAGCACCAAGGTTACGCTTGACAACGTTCAGACTACCGGCAGCAAGTCGTTCCTATTGAGTTCACGCGATACAGCCGGCGATGTGGTCGGCGCTGAGGTCAATATCCAGGCGTTGGTCACCGACATCGGTGACTTGTCATCGCTCCGCGACGCCATTAATTCTGAAACAGCAAAGACCGGCATTACCGCGACACTGCAGGCCGATAAATCTAAAATTGAGCTATCTAACTCAACGGGGCAGAATATAGCGCTTAGTGACGTGCAGGATTCCTCCGCTGGTAACATATTCGATGTTGGGGGTGCAACCCTTGTTGATGCGGGCGCTGACAGCCTCGCCGTTGGCGGTTCAGTCTCGCTCAATTCTTCGAGTTCATTCCTGATCGAGTCTACCTTGGATACGGATCAGATTTTTGACACTACCGCCAATACAGTGTCCAGCTCTTTAAGCTCGATTGCCGACATCGACTTAACTACTCGCGAAGGCTCTAATAACGCGCTTGCGGTTATCGATGAAGCGTTGAGTTTTATAACCGACTCTCGCGCCGACCTCGGTGCGGTGCAAAACCGTTTAGACGTGACTATATCGAACCTGCAAAACATTAGCGAAAACGTATCGGCGGCTCGGTCGCGGGTACAGGACGCTGACTTTGCATCGGAGACTGCGAACCTGACCAAGAACCAGATCCTCCAGCAGGCGGGTATGTCAATCTTGTCGCAGGCTAACTCTGCACCACAAAGCGTGC
>RCMY010002660.1_pt1 | contig 16119 bp, 14 predicted proteins | sample 2041341 | NCBI WGS metagenome assembly RCMY01 (sample SAMN09708234, study PRJNA481090) | Marine sediment metagenome, whole genome shotgun sequencing project. | reverse complement strand
TCGGCGTGTCCAGCGTGCCGCGCAGCCAGATCGCGCTGGCGTTGTTGACCAGGATGTCGATGCCGCCAAACACGTCCACGGTTGCTGCCACCGCAACACCGAAGGCAGCGACCCCCAGACGTTGCAAATCGGTCGGGGCCTCGAGCACGCCGGTGATCAGCACGACCTCGGCGACGGCGGCGGCTGCGCCGAGCCCGGCGACGCCGACGTTGAACGCGAGCTTGGCCAACGGTGTCCGACGCCGCACTTCGTGCAGGCTCACGGCCAACAGCACCAGCCAGGGCAGGACGCCGACCGGCACGGCGACCAGCATTGCCAGGAGCACCGCCTCCTCGAGTGTCACGAGGTGGCCAGCACCGCCGGCCCGGGACATCGGCAGCGTGGCCGCCGCCACCAAGGCGAGTGTCAGGGCTGCCAGGACCAGGACCGTCGAAGTTTCCACCTCGCCGATGGGCTGGGTCAGGCTGACCGCGATGGCACTGGCGATCGCCAGTGCGAAGAGCACGTGGGCGTAGGTACGGACGGTTGTCGGCATGAAGACGACCTCGCAAGCGTTGATCGCGCCGATCATGCCCGGTCTGGCCGCCATCCTCATGCACGTTCGTCGGTCGTCGTCCGACCGTGCGTGCAGACAAAGCACACTTCAATGGTGATACTTGTCTACGTATAACCATTGTGGTTGTGTTGCGGGTGAGCCGACGCAGGAGATCGTGCATGGTGGTGGCCCTGGTGGGTGACGTCGTCCGGTCGCGGTCGTTTCGCGACCAGCAGGCGCTGTTGCAGTCCCTCGCCGCACTGGTGGCCCAGGTCAACGACGCCGTCCCGGCGATCCAGCCACTTCGGCTGGTGGTGCGCGACGAGTTCGCCGCCACGTACGCATCGGTGGCGGCGGCCGTCGAGGCCGCACTGCGGTTGCGTCTCGCCGCTGGTGACCTCGCGCTCATGACCTTGGACGACGAGCACGAGCCCGTGGACGTCCGTGTCGGCCTGGGCGAGGGTGACGTCATCCTGGCAGACGGACAGTCCACGGATGCCGGCCAGGGCGGGCCGGCCTGGTGGGCCGCGCGCGCCGCACTCGACGAGGCCTTCGACCTCCCCGGGCGCAGCCAGTGGCCACCGTCGATTCGTGTCCGACATCGCGGTCCGGATCCGGTTTCGCAGGGCGCGGTCAACGCGTACCTGCTTTGCCAGGACCAGCTCTTCGCGCGGATGGACCTGCGGGATCGGCGTGCCCTGCGCGGCCTGTTGGACGGGGAACGCCAGGTCGACGTGGCGGCGGAGTTGGGCATCACCCAACCGGCCGTGGCCCGGCGACTGCGTGACCGCGGCGCCCTCGCGATCAAACGTGGACTCGAGGCATTGCATGCCGGTGAGGCTGCACGTCACACAGCCCCGGCCCCCGACCCGACCTCGGTCTAGCCTCGCCGCCACGGCGGTCGAGCGGACCAGTACCCGAACGACCCAGACCCTTCCCCACTCAACGCAAGGACCTTGTCATGGCAGAGCGCCACCCGGCCGCATCGACCCCGACCGACCTCGTCAAGGCCGTCTACGAACGCATGGCAGAGCGCGTGCCCGTGGGCCGCGAGCGCTACGGCCGACCGCTGACGTTCGCCGAGAAGATCCTCGTCTCCCACATGGACGACCCGTCCGGTGGCGGCATCGAACGCGGCAAGGACTACACCGACTACCGCCCCGACCGCGTCGCCATGCAGGACGCCACGGCGCAGATGGCGATCCTCCAGTTCATGGTCTCCGGCCGCAAGCAGGCCGCCGTCCCCTCGACCGTCCACTGTGACCACCTGATCCAGGCGTACGTCGGGGCGGACAAGGACCTCGAGGTCGCCAACGACACCAACAAGGAGGTCTATGACTTCCTGCGGACGTCGTCGGAGAAGTTCGGACTGGGCTTCTGGAAGCCGGGCTCCGGCATCATCCACCAGGTCGTCCTGGAGAACTACGCGTTCCCGGGTGGCATGATGATCGGGACGGACTCCCACACGCCCAACGCCGGCGGGCTCGGCATGGTCGCGATCGGTGTCGGTGGCGCCGACGCCGTCGACGTCATGGTCGGCATGCCGTGGAACCTCAAGGTTCCCCGCCTCATCGGTGTCAAGCTCACCGGGACGCTCAAGGGCTGGACGGCCTCCAAGGACATCATCCTCAAGGTTGCGGAGATCCTGACGGTCAAGGGCGGCACGGGCGCCATCGTCGAGTACTTCGGCCCGGGTTCGCGCTCGATCAGCGCAACCGGCAAGGGCACCATCTGCAACATGGGTGCCGAGATCGGCGCGACGACGTCGCTGTTCGCCTACGACGACTCGATGTCCCGCTATCTCAAGTCCACCGAGCGGGGCGACCTTGCCGACCTCGCCGACCAGTACGCCGAGTTCCTGCGCCCCGACGAGGGCGTCGAGGAGAACCCGGAGAAGTACTACGACCAGGTCATCGAGATCGATCTCGACACCCTGGAGCCGCACATCGTCGGGCCGCACACGCCTGACCTGGCGCGCCCCGTCTCGGCACTCAAGAAGGAAGCCCCGGAGAAGGGCTACCCGGTCGAGCTCTCCAGTGCGCTGGTCGGCTCCTGCACCAACTCCTCGTACGAGGACATCACGCGGGCCGCGTCCATCGCACGCCAGGCAGCACGTCACGGCCTCAAGGCCAAGACGCCGCTGCTGATCACGCCGGGCTCGGAGCAGGTTCGCGCCACCATCGAGCGCGACGGTCTGCTTGCCGACCTCGAGGCCATCGGCGCCACGGTGCTTGCCAATGCCTGTGGCCCGTGCATCGGCCAGTGGAAGCGTGACGACGTCAAGAAGGGCGACAAGAACTCCATCCTGACGTCCTTCAACCGCAACTTCCCGAAGCGCAACGACGGCAACCCGGAGACGCTCGCGTTCATCGGCTCGCCGGAGACGGTCGTCGCTGCTGCCCTCGCCGGTCGGCTCGACTTCGACCCGCAGCGAGACACGCTGACGGCGCCGGACGGCTCCGAGGTCAAGCTCGACATCCCCGTCGGCCAGGAGCTGCCCGACAGCTTCGACCGCGGTGCGGAGGGCTTCGTCTCTCCCGCCGAGGAGACGGCGGCCGTCGACGTCGTCATCGCCCCGGGCTCGGAGCGTCTCCAGGAGCTCGAGCCCTTCCTGCCCTGGGACGGCAAGGACTTCGACAAGCTCCCGATCCTGCTCAAGGCGAAGGGCAAGTGCACGACCGACCACATCTCGATGGCCGGGCCGTGGCTCAAGTTCCGTGGCCACCTCGAGAACATCTCGGGCAACCTCTACCTCGGGGCGATCAGCGCCTTCACGGGCAACTCGACAGCGCGTGACGTGCTCGACGGCGACCAGGAGATGAGCTTCCCCGACCTCGCCAAGAAGTGGGGCGAGGCCGGTCAGCACTCCGTCGTGATCGGCGACGAGAACCTCGGCGAGGGGTCCTCGCGTGAGCACGCGGCCATGGAGCCGCGCTTCCGCAAGGTCTCGGCCCTGATCGTGCGGTCGTTCGCCCGCATCCACGAGACCAACTTGAAGAAGCAGGGCATCCTGCCGCTGACGTTCGCCAACCCGGCGGACTACGAGTTGGTCCAGGAGCACGACCGTGTCTCGATCGTCGGGCTCTCCGAGCTCGCCCCCGGACGCCAGGTCGACGTGGTGCTGCACCACGCGGACGGCTCCGAGGACCAGATCAAGACCAACCACACGATGAGTGAGGAGCAGATCGGCTGGTTCCGCGCCGGCTCTGCACTCAACCTGATCGCCGCGTCTGCCTGAGGCGTTCACGAAAACGACGGACGGCCCGCTCCCCCACGGTGCGGGCCGTCCGGCATTTTCCGGCGAGTCGCCGAAGTCTTGTGCTGCGCTGCGGTGGCGGTTGGACCTGGTTCAGACGGCCGCGGTCGAGACCAGCCAGGCGCGACGCCGGCCGAATGCCTCGTCGGTCAACTGCCCCGCAACGTGGCGCTGTTCGAGGTCATCGATGGCGGCTGCGACGGCACGGCGCTCCATCCAGGATGCGATGGCTTCGGGCTTGCCCCAGCGAATCAGCGCCGGCCCGGTCAGCACCAGTGGGACGCCGAGCGGGCCGGCAAGGGCCAGCACGACGATGCCGAGGAGGGCGGTGGCTGTGGCCAGGCGACGGACGAACGGGTCGACGTGGACGATCCAGGTCCACAGGGGCGCGTCCGCGGGCGGCTCCTGCCCCACGCTGACGGCCCGATCCTTGTGCTTCCCCATGACATCCCCTCCCCAGGTGACGGTGCTCCCACCGGACGACTTCGGCCACACGGCCACTGTCCTTGACCGCGCGTTCGGCGCGCGAGCGGCGTGTGCGCAACTGGCTCGCTCTTCCAGTTGCCAGCGGCTGGAGCGCGTGGGGGGTGTGGCCTGCCGGGCGACTACGGTGCGGAGCCCTCGGGTCGGGGGCCCGCCCCCACTGGGGCCAAGGAGGTGTCGTGGACTGGTTGAGCATCGAGGTGCTGAAGTTCGCGACGATCCCCGTCATCGCGGGCTTCATCGGCTACGGCACGAACCGACTCGCCGTCCGGATGACGTTCTGGCCGCTGGAGTTCGTCGGCATCATGGAGCCGTGGCTCGGTTGGCAGGGGATCATCCCGTCACGCAGCAAGAAGATGGCGGCGATCGCGGTCGACTCGACGCTTTCGAAACTCGGAACCCTCACCGAGATCGTCCAGGAGATGGACCCCGACGCCATCACCGACCACCTCATCGCCCATGCGCGTACGCAGGTCCCGCAGATGGTCGAGGAGTTCGCCCTGCGCGAGAACCCGGCCTTGTGGAAGTCCCTGCCCGCGCCGGTCAAGGCCGCGGTCATCGGGCGTGTCCAGGCCAAACTTCCCCACGCAGCCCAGGGTCTGATGGCCGACACCACGTTGCACATCGACCAACTGCTCGACCTGCGCATGATGGTCATCGACCTGCTGGGCGAACGCCCCGACCTGACCAACCGGATGTTCCTCGAGGCCGGTGAGCCCGAGTTCCGCTTCGTCGTGAACTCCGGCGCCTGGTTCGGGTTCACGCTGGGTGTGGCCCAGATGATCGTCCAGATCGTGGTCGACCAGTGGTGGGTGCTCCCGGTGTTCGGCGTGGTGGTCGGCTACCTCACGAACTGGCTCGCGCTCAAGCTCATCTTCGAGCCCGTGAATCCGGTCAAGGTCGGCCCGGTGACCTTCCATGGGTTGTTCCTGCGTCGCCAGGAGGAGATCGCCGGCGTGTACTGCCGGCTGGTCACCCGCGAGGTCTTGACCCTGCGCAACTTCGTCGACCACATGCTCAACGGGCCCAGCGGCGACCGGACGCGAGCGATGATCGATCGCCACGTGCAGCCCATCATGGACGAGGCCTTCGGCGTGGTGAAGCCGCTGGCCCGGCGCGTCGTCGGTCCCAAGGACTGGGAGGCGATGAAGGCGGACATGTCCGCCCAGGCCATCGAGTTGTCGCTGGACCCGCTGGACGACCCCGTCTTCTCCGAGGCCCGCTCCCAGATGGTCGAGGACGCCATGAAGGAGAGGATGCTGGCGATGTCGCCAGCAGAGTTCTCGAACATGCTGCGGCCGGCCTTCCAAGAGGACGAGATGACCTTGATCCTCGTCGGCGCCTTCCTGGGTGGCCTCGCCGGCCTCGCACAGACACTCTTCGTCTTCTGACCCTTCCCCCACTCCCCCGAGGTGGCACATGGCCGACGACCCGATGACCCGGGCGCTCCTGCTCGCGATGCAGCAGGCGCGCGAGGTCACCGAGAAGGCGACGCGCACCGGAACCGGTCTGTTCCGGCTCGCGGCCTCCGGCCCCATGCGGCTGGTCGGCGAAGGCATGCGCCTGGCCAATGGTGTCGTCGTGGAGTCCCTGCGACAGGCCCTGGAGATCCCGGAGTTGCGCCAGGCCGTGGCCCTGCTCGAGGCGCAGGACGCCACGAGTCCGACCGTCCACCGGATGCTCGAGGCTGCCGACGTCGACGTCGACAACGAGGACAAGTTGCGCCGCGCTTTCGGGTCCCTGCTGGAGCAGTCCCTGAACCCGGATGGCGAGGGCCAGCCCCATCCGGCCTTCCTTCGCATCCTTGCCCACCTCTCCCCCGACGAGGCCCGCATCCTGCGGCTCTTCCATGACAAGGGTGCGCAGGCGGTCATGGACGTCATCTCCACAAAGGGGCCGATCGGTCGCAGTGGCACCACGGTGGCCTCCAAGATGACCCGGGTCGGCGACCACGCCGGCTGCCTCGAGCCCGACCATGGCTCGCTCTACCTCGACAACCTCGAACGCCTCGGCCTCGTGCACATCGACGACGAGGAGATCGAAGGGAACGACGACTATGAACTCATCCAGGTGAGCGCGGACTATCTCGAAGCGGTGCGGGAGGCCGGTCGAGGCGGGCACAAGGCGCGGGGGGTTCGTCGCGCGGCGCGGCTGACCTCCTTGGGACGCCAGTTGCTGACCATCGTCCTGCCCGGGGCGCCGCGATGAGCCACGCGCTGCCCAAGCTGGAGATCACCGAGCTCGGCCGCCCGCTGCGGCCCCTCATGGACGCGCGTGGCATCGTGCCGGGGGGACCCGTCAGCGCACGGCCCCCGGGCGAGGAACTTGCCGCACTGCGTGAGGCGGTGCCGGACTTCCGGGCGGCCGTGATCGCCAGCGGAACACCCGTGGGGGTGCGGACCTGCCCGCTGGTCACCCTGCCGTACCCGACCCGCTTCGGCCTGTGGCGTGCTGCCGTCTCGCCCGCGCCCTACCTGTGGTTCACCAACCGCATGTTCGTGGTGCAGTGGCAGGACGACACCGGCACGAAGCGCACGCTGCTGTGGGAGCCGTCGGACTGGGAGAACGGCGACGCGACGCCCTTCTTCGCGAACGCCATCCGCAAGATGGGACCGCTGCCACGTTCCGCCTTCTTCACCGAGCACGGCACGGTGCTCGGTCACCTGCGCACGTTGGGCATCGCCCCCGAGGATGTCGACTACCTGGTGTTCGACCACCTGCACACGCAGGACGTCCGACGGTTGGTCGGCACCGTGGGCCCAGCGCGTGACCTCGGCTTCACGGACCGGCCAGTCCCCGCCTGGTTCCCCAACGCGGTCCTGCTGACGCAGGCACGCGAATGGGAGTCGATCCGTCACCTGCATCCGTTGCAGGCACCCTGGTACCAGCCGGAGACCTTCACCGACCTGCCGCCGGAGCGACTGCGACTGCTCGACGGTGACACGCTGCTCGGGCCTGGTGTCGCGCTCATGGCGACCCCTGGGCACACCGCCGGCAACCAGTCGCTGGTCCTGCACACGGGGTCCGGGCTGTGGACCTCGTCGGAGAACGGTGTCGCCGCCGAATCCTGGCGCCCCCAGGCCAGCCGGATCCGGGGCGTGGCCGCCTGGGCCGCGGAGATGGGCCAGGAGGTCATCCTCAACGCGAACACGATTGAGTTCGCGTCCTGGCAGTACAACTCGATGGTCGTGGAGTCTCTCGTTGCCGATCGCACGGCAGACGGCGACTTCCCCCAGTGCTTCCCCAGCAGCGAGTTGATCGCCCATCGCCTGTCCCCGTTGACCGCTCCGACCCTGCGGCATGAGGCGATCACCCACGGGGCACTGTTCCCCAGTGCTCCGGTCACACCGACGCGGCGCCGCTGATTCGGTGTGAGCGTGCTCAGTCGGAGCGCTGTTCGGCCGACAGATACACCGAAGGGCGCACGTTCTTCCGTCGCCTTCGCCCGTTCAGACGGCACACTGGTCACCATGCACCCCCGCCCCGCACTTGCCACGACCGCCATGACGGCGGTCCTCGCCCTCATGGGCGCGGCTTGCGGTGCGGGAACGCCACAGCAGACGGTCACGACCCAGCCTGCAGCGATCCAGCCGATCCAGGAAGCGCCGGTCGCCGCCGAGGTCATCGCCGCCCCGGCCCCACGTCCCGTGGCCGAGACGGTCGTCCTGCGTGAGGCCGAGTTGGAGATCCGCCCGGACCTCGATCTTGCCCGTGACGCGATCTTCACGGCCATGACGGTCGCGGGTGTCGACACGGTCGCGCCGGTCCGCTCGGTCGAGGCCACGCTGGTCTCGCTCGATGCCGATCGGACCGTGACGGTGGCCGCGGTCGACGGCGAGACGTTCCGTCCCTTCACCCCTGACGTCACCGCGCAGGCGCCTGCCGTCTGGGAGCGCCTCGAAGCCGGTGAGGCGCTGGTCCGTCACGACATCGCTCACCAGATGGGTCTCGAGCTGGGCGGCACGATCCTGCTGCTCACCGAGACCGGCAGCGTCGAACTCCGCATCGGCGCGTTCGCGTCCAACGGCGCCCCGCCCATCGCGGACGTGGTCGTGCCCTGGGACGTGGGCGAGAAGCTCGGGCAGGTCGAGGCCTCCGTCCTGCTCATCGATCTCCTGGCCGAGCAGCGTCCGTCCAAGGTCGGCAAGACCATCCTCGACGCCCTCGGCGGCGGAGCATTGGTCGAACGACAGGCACCAGAGGCGCGCAAGGCAAGCCTGCGGGCCAGCGGCGCCGTCCGCATCGACTCGTTCGGCTACACCAGCATCGGTGACGGCACGATCAAGATCGACCAGGCCTGGGTGTCGAAGTACATCGTCCGTGTCGACCTGCCCCGCGTTGGCCGGACCTACGTGAACAAGATCATGGCGCCCCAGCTCTTGGCGGCCATGCAGGAACTCGAGACACGCGGCCTGATCGACCACCTCGACCCGCGCCAGTTCGCGGGTGGCTGGGTGGCCAGGCACATCGACTGGAATCCGGCCAAGCCGCTCTCCATGCACGCGTGGGGCCTGGCAGTGGACTTCAACTCGCGGGACAACGGCCTGGGTGCCACGCCGAAGATGGACCCGGCCGTGGTCGAGGTCTTCGAGAAGTGGGGCTTCGCCTGGGGCGGCCGCTGGTCGCGCCCCGACGGGATGCACTTCGAACTCGCGCAGGTCGTCACCCCGACCTGAGGTCGCTCGGACCCTCGGCGTAGCCTGCCGACCGTCCCCGCGTTCCCATCGGAGTTCAGGCATGTCCACGCTCGTCCTCGTCCGTCATGGCCAGTCACTCTGGAACATGCAGAACCGCTTCACGGGATGGGTCGACGTCCCGCTGACCGCCAAGGGTGAGGCAGAGGCCCGCCGGGGCGGCGAGTTGTTGGCGGGACGCACCTTCGACGTCGCCTACACCTCGGTGCTGCAGCGGGCCATGCACACCTGCGACCTGCTGATGGAGTCCGCCGGCATCACGGCGCCCATCATCCGCAACCAGGCACTCAACGAGCGCGCCTACGGCGACCTCGAGGGGCTGGACAAGGCCGAGACCGCCGCGCAGTACGGCGACGAGCAGGTCCACATCTGGCGCCGGTCCTACGACATCCCGCCACCCAACGGCGAGTCGCTCAAGGACACGGCGGCCCGGACCCTGCCCTTCTTCGACCGCGCCATCATGGGCGACCTGCGCCACGGCCGCGACGTGCTGGTCGTCGCGCACGGCAACTCGAACCGGTCGATCGTGATGCAACTCGACAAGCTGACCCAGGACGAGGTCCTGGGTCTCAACCTCGCGACCGGCGTCCCGCTGGTCTATGAGATCGACGAGGCCGGAGAGGTCACGTCCAAGCAGATCCTGGAGCACTGAGCATGGCACCCGACGAGAAGTTGCTGTCCGAGGGCCTTGGCGTCCTGCACCTGTTCTACGCCGTCGACGCGGCGGTGGCACAGACCATGCCGACCGAGGCCATCAAGGACACCGTGCGCGTGCTCGAGGAGTGGCAGGCTCGCACGCAGCTGCACCTGTTCGCGACGTTCGGTCACAAGGCCGACATCATGGCGATGGCGATCGACGCGGACCTCGACAAGCTGCGCGAACTCCAGACCGACATCGCCGCATCTGGCGGCGGGGCGGCGATGGAGTTGGGCTACTCCTACCTCTCGATCACCGAGACCAGCGAGTACACGCCCACGCCGGAGGACCAGGCCAAGCGCTTCTCCGCCGAGGGGCTCACGGGTGAGGCCCTCGAGGCCCGGGTGGAGAAGGAGACCGCTCGACTGGTCGAGTACAACCGGCACAAGCTCTACCCAGAGATGCCGGCCTGGGAACTGGCGTGCTTCTACCCGATGTCGCATCGCCGATCGGGAGAGGACAACTGGTACTCGCTGGACTACCCCGAGCGTCGGCGGTTGATGCACGAGCACGGCAAGTCGGGCCGCGCCTACACCGGCCGCGTCCTGCAGTTGGTGTCGGGTTCCACCGGCCTCGACGACTGGGAGTGGGGCGTCACGTTGTTCGCCCATGACCTCGTGTCGATCAAGGACATCGTCTACACCCTGCGCTACGACGAGGCCTCGGCCAGGTACGCAGAGTTCGGTCCCTTCGTCATCGGTCGACGTCACTCCCCCGCCACGCTCGTCGAGGCCGTGGGTCTGCGCGGCTACGACGACTGATGGTCGCCGACCTGCGCCAACTGCTGCGTGAGCACGTGGCGGTCTCGGCCTCTGAGGAGTCCAGCCGCCGCCGGACCCTCTCCTTCCTCGATTGGCTGTCGGCGCCCTACGACGAGACGTCCGATCCCGTCCACGTGACGGCGTCGGCCATCGTCCTCTCCGATGAGCCCGAAGCACGTGTGGTCCTGCATCGTCACAAGCGCCTCGGCATCTGGCTCCAGCCCGGTGGCCACGTCGACGCCGGCGAGGATGTCCGCGACGCCGCCTTGCGTGAGGTGCTCGAGGAGACGGGACTGGTCGCGAGGCACCCGGACGCAGGACCCGATCTCGTCCACATCGACGTGCACCAAGGGCCGCGCGGGCACGTCCACCTCGACACGCGGTGGTTGCTGCTGGTCGACCCGGCGGACGCCTTCGCTCCCGGCGAGGGCGAGTCCTCGGCGGTCGCCTGGTTCGACGTCGAGGAAGCGGTCGCCCTTGGCGACGTCGGCCTCGGAGAGGCGATCCGCGTCGCGATCGGGCGGCTGCCGGCCTGAGTCAGGTGTAGGTCTCACGCAGCCGCTGGACGTCCTCTTCGGCGCCCATGACGACCACGACGTCGCCGACGTGCAGCGGGTCGTCGGGCGACGGGTGGGTGTCGAGCCGGTCGTTGTGCCGCACCGCCAGCACCGTGCAGCTGTAGCGCTGTCGGATGGCGGCGTCCCGGAGCGTGATCCCGTCGAGGTCGGAACCCTTGCGGACCCGCACCTCGTCCAAGAGGATGTCGACCGAACCTGCCTGCATCTGGTCGAGGAAGTCGGAGACGGTCGGCCGCGTCAGGATCTGGGCGATCCGGCGGCCGCCGATCGTCGTCGGGGCGATGACGCGGTCGGCGCCAGCGCGTCGCAGCTTGCCCTCGTTCTCGTCGACCTTGGCGCGGGCGATGATCTCGACGTCGGGGAACAGGCCCTTGGCGGTCAGCGTGATCAGGACGTTGTCCGCGTCGCTGTTGACGGCGGCCACGACGGCGCGGGCCCGGGCCAGGCCGGCTTCCTCGAGAACGTGCTCCTCGGTGGCGTCCCCAGAGACGAAGAGACGCCCGGACTCGTCCAGGTCGCTCAGCTTCTCCGCATCGTCGTCCACGACGACGAAGGCCGTGCCGCTCTTGAGCAGCTCGTCGGCGACATGCACGCCAACGCGGCCATAGCCGCAGATGATGACGTGGTTGTCGAGGTGCTCGATCGCGCGTTGCATGCGGCGTCCTTGGATGGCGCGTTGGAGATGGCCCTCGACCACGAACTCGGCGGCGGAGACGGCCGCCAGCGACAGGCTGGCCACGCCGGTGACGATGACCGCCATCGTGATCATCCGGCCACCGGTGCCCAACTCGAAGACCTCACCGAAGCCGACGGTCGAGACCGTGATCATGGTCAGGTAGAGCGCGTCGAAGGGTGAGGCGCCCTCGACGAGTTGGTAGCCGACGAACCCGATGCCGAGGGCGACAAGCAGGCCGAACAGGCCGAGTTTCAGGCGGCGGAGTTCGGCCCCGAATCGGGGGAAGGGCACGCGGGTGCGGTTGCTCACCAGTGGGCCTCGTGGTCCTCGGTCACGCCGGGCATGCCGTCGACCTCGACCGTGCCACCGTCGGGCGACGGCAGGGTCCCGTGGAACGTCCCGATCGGCTGGACGTAGGACGAACGGACCACGAGGAGGTTCTCGTTGGCCGCGCGCACGCCCAAGGGACGAAACCGCAGATCGAGGTCGGTGCCTTCGAGACGCCACTCGCCGGAGGGCTCGCCCGGGGTCACCGGGCCCAGCAGCCGCACGTCGATGGGCATCGGGCGACCGTCGACCCACACGACGTTCTCGCCCAGTCCGACCCCGTTCATCCCCGTTGAGGCATTCAGGCCCACCGGTCGACCATTGGTGCTGTGCCCGGCACCAGCGGCCCAGAGCCAGGTGGTGTGACGGTCCTGGCGCCCCGCTGTCCAGTCGCGCCAGCCACGGCCGTCGAACGCAAGCATCTCATCGCCCAGCGTGACGCTCCCGGTCACGGAGTAACCCGCGGACTTCTCCGTGGCGTTCCAGCCGCCGGCCGGGGTGGGCGTGGCGCAGACCACGGGTGTCCCCGGGGACGCCGACAGGTCGACGTGCAGCGGTTGGCCGGCGAGGTTCTCGATGGCGAGTTGGAGCCCACCCGTGGCGGAGATGCTCACCAGGCCGTGGCGCGCCTCCGCACGAGCCGGGCCGAGGGGGTCGCGGACCTCGAGGCGCCGGCCCCGTACGCGGCTCTCCCACGTCAGGACCTCACCGGCATCACGACGGTGGACCCAGACGAACGTCGTTCCGGCGAGGCCGAGGTCGACCACGGCGGCTCCGACGATCAAGGAACCGTCTGGCGTGGCGGCTGCCGCGTAACTCCACCGGCGGATGCGTCCGCGTCCGGGCACCGGATCGAGCATCGACGGCGTGAGTTGACCCGCCCACAGGCCGGCACGAGGGCCATCGGGACCACGAAGGGTCGCGGGAGGGGCAGAAGTCAGGGGCATGGGCGAAAGATAGTCGCTTCGCACCTCAGGCAACTCAGAACAAGGTGGGGGTGACGTCTTCCTCACCGCGAAGGGCCGCAAGTGACACCTCGACGGCCAGGATCTGGCGTGAGGCCGCCAGGACCCGGGCCTGGGGCTTGATCTTCGTCGCCACCAGGATCCCGCGAATCGGCGAGAGCAGCGGATCGCGGTCCAGGCGTTCGAGATACCGGGTGATCTGTTCCACGCCGGCGATCTCCCCGATGCGCTTGACCTCCACGGCGACATGCTGACCATTGGCGTCGCGACAGAGCAGGTCGACCGGCCCCAGGTCGGTGAAGTACTCGCGCTTGAGGCACGACAGGCCGGGCTCGATGTGTTCGGGATGGTCAGCCAGCAGCGCCTGGAGTTCCTTCTCGACGCCATCGAGCGTCAGCCCGCGCTCGGTGTCGAGCTCGTAGCTGACGTCCTCGAAGATCTCCTCGAGCTCGATGCGCAGCACCTCACCCTTGGGGTTGGTGACGACCCAGTGATCGCCGCCGTCCTCGAAGGAGTTCGGTGCGTTCATCCAGTTGAGCGGCTTGTAGGCCCCGACATCAGCGTGGATGGCGACGCACCCGTCGGCTTTCACCATCAGCATTCGCACGGCTGACGTCAGCGTCGACGACAGCCGTCCGTCATAGGTTGCCGAGCATCGGGCCACGAGAACGCGCATGCGCGGGACGCTATCGGTCGGCGCTGCTGGTCCCGGACAGGACCCTCGCGCGGCTAGCCTTCGCCACCTCGTCTCCGTGGCCGCCAGCGTCGTTCCTCGACCTCTCATCGGCCCATCCCACTCCCCCAAGGAGTCGCCTCATGGCGCTGCAGGTCGGCCTCGTCGGGCTGCCGAATGTCGGCAAGTCCACCCTGTTCAATGCTGTCTCGCGCGCTGGCGCCGTGGCGGCGAACTTCCCCTTCGCCACGATCGACCCCAACGTGGGGACCGTGGGCGTGCCGGACCGTCGGCTGGACCGCCTCGGTGAGCTGAACAACTCGGTCAAGGTCGTGCCGACGGCGATCGAGTTCGTCGACATCGCCGGCCTGGTGGCTGGGGCGTCCAAGGGCGAGGGCCTGGGCAACCAGTTCCTGGGCCACATCCGCGAGGTCGACGCCGTCTGTCACGTCGTGCGCTGCTTCGAGGACGACGACATCATCCACGTCGACGGCAAGGTCGACCCAGCCAACGACATCGCGGTCATCGACACCGAGTTGGTGCTCAAGGACCTCGACGTCGCGGAGAAGCGCCTGGACCGTGTCTCGCGGGGCGTGCGCACGGGCGACAAGGCCATCATCGCCGACACGGAGTGGATGAAGGCCCTGGTGGCCCATCTCGGCGAGGGCAACTCCGCGCGCACCTTCCCGGTGCCCGAGGAGATGCTGCCGGCGTGGAAGGAGTTGAGTCTGCTCACCTCCAAGCCGATGCTCTATGCGGCCAATGTGGGTGAGGACGAGGTCGTTGACGGCAACAAGCACGTCGAGGTCGTTCGCAACCACGCCGAGGCCGAGGGCGCCGAGGTCGTCGTGATCTGCGCCCAGGTCGAGGCCGAACTGGCCGAACTCACCGACGAGGACCGCACGGAGTTCCTGGAGTCGTTGGGCGTCACCGAACCGGGGCTCGACCGGTTGATCGCCAAGGCCTACGACCTGCTCGGCCTGATCACGTTCTTCACCTCTGGGCCGACCGAGACTCGTGCCTGGACCGTGAAGCGAGGCTCGACCGCACCGCAGTCCGCTGGGAAGATCCACTCGGACATGGAGCGCGGCTTCATCAAGGCCGAGGTCATCGCCTACGCCGACTACGACGCGCTCGGCACGGAGGCGGCGGCCCGCGAGGCCGGCAAGCTGCGCACCGAGGGCAAGGAGTACATCGTCAAGGACGGCGACGTGCTCCACATCCGTTTCAACGTCTGAGACGAACAGGTCGACCCGACCATGCCCGGTGCCGCTTGAGCGGTCGCGGCGTCTGGCACGGACCATCGCGGGGCAAGCACACGGCAGGACCCTTCCGAGGAGATGGTGTGGCACGCGATCGTGGACTTGGCGGCCGACTTGGTCGCAGCGCGCGACTGGCCCGAACCGGGGTACGTGGCGCCGTCGGCATCGGGACCGCCCGTGCTCGCCAGGCACTCGGGGGCGAGGACCAGAGCCAGGTCGTCCACGAGGAGATGGCGGCACGGCTGGCCGAGGTGCTCGGGGAGATGAAGGGCGCGGCGATGAAACTGGGCCAGCTGCTCAGTTTCGTCGACCTCGACCTGCCCGAGGACATCCGCTCCGTCTATCACGACGCCTTGGCGCAACTCCGGGACAATGCCCCGCCGTTCGACCCGGAGGCCATCCGCGCCGTGGTGGTCGAGGAGTTCGGCGCGCAGCCCGAAGAGGTCTTCGCGGCGTGGTCGGACACCCCGTTGGCCTCGGCGTCGATCGGTCAGGTCCACGAGGCCAAGCTGCATGACGGCCGAGAGGTCGTCGTCAAGGTTCAGTACCCCGGGGTGGCCGAGGCCGTGCGTGCGGATCTTCGCAACGCCGAGGCACTGGCCCCGATCGGCAAGATCCTCTCCCCGAACCAGGAGATGGGCCCGCTGGTCGAGGAGCTGCGCGAGCGGATCGCGGACGAGCTCGACTACGAGCGTGAAGCCCAGTACCAGCGGGCATTCGCGAAGCGGTACGAGGGCCATCCGTTCATCTACGTCCCGGACGTGGTGGCGGACATGTGCCGCAAGCGCGTCCTGGTCAGCGAGCGCAGCCACGGCCGACGCTTCGACGACTTCGTCGCGACCGCCTCGGCGGAGGAGAAGCAGCGCGTTGCCGAGATCATCTTTCGGTTCGCCTTCGGCTCCATCGGGCGGTTCCGCCTCTTCAATGGGGACCCGCATCCGGGCAACTACCTCATCGAGGACGACGGGCGCGTCGCCTTCCTCGACTACGGGTCGGTCAAGATGTTCAGCCGCGAGCGCTTCGACCGCATGCGGGACGTCGACGACGCCGTCGTCGACGACGACCACGAGGCCTTCCTGCTGGCGCTTCGCCGCGCAGGCTTCCTGCCGCCGAACGTCAACGTTGACGAGGACCGCCTCTTCGAGTGGTTCAAGCTCTACACGCGCCCGATCCTGCCACCACAGCCCTTCACCTTCACGGCCGACTTCGCCG